>OEIU01000169.1_pt1 | contig 67828 bp, 54 predicted proteins | sample 1539221 | NCBI WGS metagenome assembly OEIU01 (sample SAMN03792071, study PRJEB22550) | activated sludge metagenome | feature: wastewater treatment plant; material: activated sludge; isolation source: Wastewater treatment plant of a petroleum refinery complex | place: Argentina: Zarate | collected...
CCGCGCCAGTGCTTGATCTCAGGCTCGGCACGGCTCATTTAACCGGACAGTAGTGAAGGGAAACCACTGTTCGCCTCTGCCAGCACGCTCGCTGCCCTGCTGCAGGAAGAACTCGTCGAGCCTGGCCGCACTGGCATAGCCGAACGAACTCGGCGCGACATAGAAGGGTGACGCCATCCAACGAGAACCCGCGGAGTCGATGCGTGCGGCCACCGAAGAACGGACCAGGCTGGCGCCTGCGACTGCCAACAAGAGATCCCATGGGGATGCCGCCCCCTCCGGCAGGAACTGCAGCATGTTCTGCTGGGTATCGAAAGCCGGGGTCGGCGTGCCGAACAGGGTCGCCCGCAGGGCGGACACATGCCGCCCCTGCACGACGCAGGCAACGACCGCGCTCATGTAGGCGGAGGTGTAGCTTCCGCTTCCTTCGTTTCCGCCCGTCCCGAACAAGGCCGGGTACGCGCTTTCCAGTTCGCCATCCTTGCTGCCGAGAAGGGCCGCTACGGAGTCGATCCAACTGCTGCCGCGCCCTCGCATCCGCTTGCGCAGTTCAAGGATCAGGCGGGCCTTGCCCTCGTCACCGGGCTTCTTGCCTGCGAAGGACTCACGTATCACTTCACGTGTCGTCTCGATCGCTGCGCGATAGTCCGAGAGTCGAGGAACGGTCGATGATTCGATGGCAACGAGCGCCTCCCGAGCGCTCTTCTCCGACCCGCCCGGGTAGAAGCCGGATCGGCCGCCCCAGGGATTGAAGACGGGCAACGGCGAGCAGGCAGCGGCAAAGAAGTCGATCAACGCTCGCTCATCCAGCGTCGTCGCCAGCCTGAACCGCTCCCCATCCCACCAACCCCGCGCCACGGGGTCGGCTTGTTCCGCGACCAGGCGCAGCACGCCCAGCGCCTTCAGGTAGTGGGCCAGCGGCGCCGGCGCGCAGCCGTCCAATGCGTGGATGTGCATCAAGGCCGCCCTCCAGCCTCGAAACGCCGGCGCCACAGTTCGGCGAGCGGCTTCCAGTCGCGACGATCGCCGGCACGCAGCGCCTCGAAATACGGCTGCGGATGCTCGGGGTCCGGCACCAGATCCACGTCGGGCAGGTCGAGACGACGCTGCAGCAGACGCAGGAACAGCCGCGTCACACGACCATTGAAGTCGGCGAAGGGATGGATGGACAGCAGCCGTCCTTCGGCGAAGGCGAGCGTCTCCAGCAAGCGATCGTCGGCGAGCGAGGACGAGGCCTCCAGCCGGGCCTGCAGGTCCAGCGCGTATTCGCGCATGAGCAGCGGCACGCGGAAGGCTTCGGGCGGCAGGTGCGTGCCGACCTGCACGGCATCACGGCGCCAGCCCGTGAGCTGCGGCGTCAACTCGGCGCACAGGCGCCGATGCAGCTCGGCGACAAGTTGCTCGTCCAGCGCGTGCGCATCGAAGGCGCCGTCCGCGATCTCGTTCTCTACTCGCCGCGCCGCCAGCGCGAGGTGGGGCGCGAGCTCCAGGTAGCTCAGCGTCCCAAGCCGGGTTTCGATGTAGCGGGTGGCATGGGATGGCGCGCGTGTTCGGCTTCCAGCATCGCCTGATCCACCGGCTCGCCCTCCAGTGCGAAGCTGCGCGCCACGCTGCGCGGAATGCTCTCCCAGCGGCGCCTTTGCTTCTCGGCCGCTGGCAGCGCGCGCCAGCATCGAATCGCTTCCTTCCAGTCCATGGGCGGCACTCCGTGTTTCGAGCAGGGGATCATTCTGCGCCGCCTCGCGGGTCGCGCGCTGGTCGGCAGCGCGCATCAGCGCTTCCAGCCAGGCCAGTGCGAAGGGACCGTGGCGCTGCAGCAGGCCCAGTACGCGCTCGGTCCAGCCGCGGCCGGTATGCGGATTCAGGCCTGCAGCGGCCGGCGCCAGCACCAGTTCGGCTGCCGGCAGTTCGTGGCGCCGGCCTTCAGCGTCGGCGAGCGCGACCACCGGCAGCACGTCGCCGGCACGCACGCCGCGGATGCGCAAGGCGGTGTCCTGCGCCGACTGGTCGGCCGGGCTCGAGTGCCAGCTCATGCGCACCTTGCCGTGGTGCGAGCAGACGAGATAGAGCAACAGGTCAAAGGTGTCCGCGTCGAGCGCGAGCACCTCGCGCTCCAGCGGCGACAGGGTGCCTGTGGCTTCGATCTGCGCGGGCGGCATCTCCACATTCGGCAGCTGGGCCAGCAGCTCGCGCCACGGCCCCAGCAACGCCGGATGGTCGCAATGGCAGCGCCGCATCAACGCGAACAGCGCCAGCGTGCTGGCCAGCTCGTGGCGCAGGCCGCGGCGCTGCGAGCCGTCGGGCATGCGGTAAAGCTGCAGGCCGTTCAGCCAGAATGCCGGCGGTGCCTTCGCGATCTCGTGGCCCAGCGCATGCGGTTTCAGGCAACCCTGGAAGGCCGGATGGGCCTTGCCCACGTCGTGCCAGCGGCCCGCCAGATCGAGCAACGCCGTCAATTCAGGCGCCAGCAGCGATGCCAGCGTCGCGGCATAGCGACCGACCTGCTGGCCGTGGAAGGCGATGGTCTGCCAGCCGGCAGCGGCGCTCAGCGACTCGTTGTTCTCTTCACTGTCAGCCGCCGCGGCCGCTTCGGCCGCTTCGGCCACTTCGGCCACTTCGGCCGACAGCTCCGGCACCGATGAGACGACAGGCGTCACCGGCGCGGCATGCTTCGGTGCCCAGCCACGTTGCGGGTCATAGCCGCCAGTGTCGGCCGACACCAGCAGCGTCTGGCCCGGATACAGCTGGCGACGCTCGGCAACCACCCATTGGCCCTCGACCCAGTCCCACACCCAGGCGCGAGCGCCGTTCTGCAGGCGCTGGCCATCCTTGCCGAACAGCCACTCGCGGGCGCGCAGGAAGGGCACGGCACAGAGTTCGTCGCGGTGCGCGCGCACCGCAGCTGCCGGCCGGGCCCTGGCCTCTACCGGACGCCAGAAGACCTGCAGATCACGCTCTTCGCCGGAGCGGATGAAGCGGCTGACGTCGATGTCGGCGCCCGACAGGTCGGCCGCGGTGTCGAACAGTTCGTCGATCTCATGACGCATCAGCAGATGCGCCGGCGCATAGGGATACAGCCCCGGCAGCAGTTCGGGATGGGCGTCCTCGAAGGCCTCGAGCTCGCGCGGCGACACGTCACGCAGCAGCTCCAATGCATCGCGCGCGGCGTCGAGCGGCCCGCGCTCGTAAGGTGCTGCCGCCTTGTCGTCCTTGGGCCGGCTGTCGCCGACGATCACCTGCGCCGTGCCGCCCCAGCGCGCGCACCGGCCGAAGCGCTGCACCAGGCTGGGCCAGGGCGCCAGCTCCGTCACCAGCACGGCGGCCGACATGTCCACCCCGGCTTCCACCACCTGCGTGGCCACGACGATGCGGTCCGTCCCCGGGCTGCAGGCGGCGCGGCTGAGGAAGGCGTTGCGCCAGCCGGAGCGTTCCGCCGGACGGAATCGGCTGTGCACCAGACGCAGTTCCGTGCCGCGCAAGGCCTTGTTCGCAGCCAGCGCGGCCTGCACCTCGAGCGCGCTGTCCACGCGGTTGACCACGATCAGCGTCGGCCCCTGCGCGCCGCGGCCGGCCTGAAGATGAGCTTGCGCGGCCAGCACGGCCAGCTCCTTCGGCCCGGACGCAGCGGCCAGGCGCAGCGGCTTGTGCACATCGTCCCACAGGCGGCCGCGGCGTTGCCCGGCCACGATGCGCGTTTTCGGCAGTGCACCCAGCGCCGGCATGGTGTCCGGGCTGACCTCCAACCAACTGCGCTGCAAGGTGGCACTCATCCACCAGGTCTTGCAGGGGCGGCGCGGGCCGCGCAGTGCCATGTCCTGTTCGCGGAAGGCCTGCAACTGGCCCGACGTGGCCAGCCCGACGTCCATCAGCTGCACTTCGTCCATCACCCACAGGCAGTCCTGGTTCAGCAGGCCGAAGTCCATCGGCCAGCGCGCGCGCGGCACCGCGTAGCCTCGGTTCATGGCGCGCGACAGCAGCATGTCCTGTGTGCCCACGAGTACCGCCTCGCGCTCGGGTGCGAGATGCCATTCGCCGGCCTCTACGCCGCCCATCAGCGCATGTACCTGCAGTTCGGAGGCGGTGCCGCCGATGCGCGCCAGCGCGGCCTCGATCTCTGCCGCCACCTGCTCCACCAACACCCGCATCGGCAGACACCAGACCAGACGCCGCGGCCAAGCGTCAAGCCGCCGCACGAGCCGATTCCACCACCAGGCTCCCAGCACGCCGAAGGTCTTGCCGAATCCCGTGGGGATGCGGATCAGGCGGTTGTGGCAGGACGGGTCCATCGCCAGATCGAGTTGCCACTCGTGGGCCGGCAGGTCTGCGCCCAGAGCCGCGAGGCTGCCGAAGCGTTGCGCGTATTCAGCTCGCAATGAGTCAGGCTCGTTCACTCATGGTCCTCGTTCAATTTCACACCGCTGCATCCAGGTGCCACGGGCGATGGAATGCTCGGATATGCCCGGCTCACCCGATGACCCTGCGCCACCCATGATCGCTGTTCATTCATCCAGCCCCCCGATCCCCTGCACCAGCTTGGCCTTCACCGCCGCCGCCAGCTCCTGCGGCCACAGCACCTGCACCTCGGGCACGTGGCGCAGGATGTCCATCACCAGTTCGCGCGGGTCGGCGTAGGGCAGGTCCAGCAGCCAGCGGCCCTGCGCATCGAAGCTGCCGCGCTGCTTCGGGTGCCAGGCCTCGGCCGCCACCCAGCGCGAGCGCTCGGGCGTGAAGCGCAGCCGAGTCCATTGCAGGTCGCGGCCGGAGAAGATGCCGTAGCCGGCGCCGAGCAGATCATCCAGTTCGGCGTCGGCGATGTCGACGCACGCGCGGTCGAGCACGCGCACCTGCTCGATCGCGTCGACGCTGAAGCTGCGCAGTGCTTCGCGCCAGTGGCACCAGGCATCCAGGTACCAGTTGTCGCGATAGTGCACCAGGCGCTGCGGCGAGACTTCGCGCTCGCTGCGGTCGTCGCGGCTGCGGCCGCGGTAGCGGACCACCAAACGCTGGCGGCGCAGCAGCGCACTGCCCAGCGCCTGGAAATGCGGCAGGTGCACGCGCCTCGCGCCCACCGTCTGCACGCGGATGCGCCGCGCCACGTCGGCCTTGGGCGGCGCGCCGCTGCCGAGCGCCTGATGCAGCCGCTTCATCAGCGGCTCGATGTGCGGCCCGAGCAGACCGCCGGCGTCCAGGTTTGCCAGCAGGTGCTGCATCGTCAGCAGCGCGTGAATCTCCTCGGCGCTGAACCACAGGCCCGGCAGCTCGAACTGCGGCCCGACGCTGGGCTGGCTGCGGTCCAGGTACCAGCCGCCGCGCCCGGCATCCCATTCCAGCGGGGCGTTGTAGTGGTCGCGCAGCTTGGCGATGTCGCGCTTCAGCGTGGCCGGCGATACCTCCAGCTCGCGCAGCAGGAACTCGCGCGTCACGCAGCGTGCGGATTCGAGCCAGCGCTGGATCTTGTACAGGCGATCGGTCTGCGTCACCTCGGCCTCCCCCACCGGCGCTGAAGGCAGCGCCTGGCGGGGCGACTCTATCCCGCTTGCGGGGGCGTTTCAGCCGCAGACGCCGACGTAGCCGCAGGCGGTGCAGAAGTCGCAGCCGTCCTTGTGGATCAGCGTGGCGTTGCCGCATTCCGGGCACGGCGCGCCGGCCATCGGCGCCACCGCCTCGCCGGCCGCCACCTTGCGCGGCTTCGGCGCCTGCAGGATGCCCATCTCGCGCAACGGGAAACCCTGCTCGTCGAGCACGCCGAGCATCGCGTAGCGGTGGATCACCAGCCGCGCCACGTAGGCCACGGTCGACGGCCACACCTGCTGTCGGCGCTCGCCGGGCACCGGCGCCATGAAGTGGCCCAGCGGCTCGCCGACGTTGAGCAGCTTGCGCAGCTTCATGCCGATCCAGGCCGGGTCGATGACGCGCATGTCCAGGCTCAGCAGCCGCGCCAGACCGTCCAGCGCGCGCGGGTAGTTGCCCGAGAAGCCCAAAGCGCAGGGCCTGGTGATCAAGCCGCCGTCGCCGGAGGGCAGCTGCACTTCCTTCAGCGTGACGGTGAAGGCCTCGCCGGTGGCCGGGTTCGAGACGTCGACCGCCCAGGCCAGCGTGCCCGACGCGGTGGTGCGCGGCTCGTCGCGGCTGAACATCGCGTCGAGCACCGGCGTGTGGCCGCCTTCCTGCAGCGCGCCGAGCTGCTCGCAGCGCCAGCGGATCACCGCCGCGGTGGCGGCGACCACGCCGGGGAAGAGCCGCTTCTCGCCGTGCGGCGGGAAGGGCATCTCGAAGGCGCGCTCCTCGGCCACCGTGGCCAGGGCGTCGAGCTTGAGCTTGAGCCACTGCGGGTCGTTGGCGCGCATGTCCATCGACAGCGTCTTGGCCAGCGCCGCCAGCCCGCGCGGCTGCTCGGCGCCGTTGACCCACACCTCGAAGGGCACGGTCTTCGCGAACAGGCCCAGGTCGGGCCCGGCTTCGGCCGGCAGTTCGCCGACGAAGAGCGCGAACTCGCCAAACGGGTGCTGGATCATGAAGCTCCAGGCCGGGTTGCCTGCCGCCAGATCGGGCCGGCTGGGCCAGCGCAGCGAGGTCAGCACCGGCGCCGGCAGCCGCTCGAGCTTCAGGCGCTGGTTGGCGCCCCCGGCGGCATCCGCGCGCAGCGGCGCGGGCACGGCCGCCTTCGGCGCATCGATGCTGAGCACCGCGCCCAGCACCTTGTTCGGCCGGTAGGTGGCCAGGCCCTTCAGCCCGGCTGCCCAAGCCGTCAGGTACAGGTCCTGGAAGTCGGCGTAGGGATAGTCCTCGGGCACGTTGACGGTCTTGCTGATCGCCGTGTCGACGTAGGGTGCCACGGCCGCGACCATCGCCGCGTGCGCGCGCGCCGACAGCTCCAGCGCCGAGACGAAGGACGCCGGCAACGGCGTGTCGGCGCCCTTCAGGTGGCGGTACAGCCGCCAGGCGTGGTCCTCGACGGCGAATTCCTTGAAGCTGCCATCGCTTTCGCGCTTCTTGCGCGTGTAGCTCCAGCTGAAGGCCGGCTCGATGCCGTTGCTCGCGTTGTCGGCGAAGGCCAGGCTGATGGTGCCGGTGGGCGCGATCGACAGCAGGTGCGAGTTGCGCAGCCCGTGCTGGCGGATGCGGTCCTTCAGCGGCTGCGGCAGCCGCGACGCGAAGTTGCCCGCGCTCAGGTACAGGTCGGCATTGAACAGCGGGAACGCGCCGCGTTCGCGCGCCAGCTCCACCGACGCGGCGTAGGCGGCGTCGCGCATCACCTCGGCGATGCGCCGTGCGCGCTCGCGCGCGGCCTCGCTGTCGTAGTGCAGGTTCAGCATCACCAGCGCGTCGCCCAGCCCGGTAAAGCCGAGGCCGACGCGGCGCTTGTGCGTCGCTTCCTGCTGCTGCTGCGGCAGCGGCCAGACGGTGGCGTCGAGCACGTTGTCGAGCATGCGCACCGCCACCGCCGCCACCTCGGCCAGCCCGACCTCGTCGAAGCCGGCATCGGCCTCGAAAGGCCGCGTCACGAAGTGCGTCAGGTCGATGCTGCCCAGGCAGCAGCAGCCGTAGCTCGGCAAGGGCTGCTCGCCACAGGGGTTGGTCGCGCTGATCGTCTCGCAGTAGCCGAGGTTGTTGTCCTGGTTGATGCGGTCAAGGAACAGCACGCCCGGCTCGGCATGGTCGTAGGTGCTGCGCATGACCTGGTCCCACAGCTCGCGCGCACGCACGCGGCGGTAGACCCACAGGCCGTCGCCGCGCTGGTAGGCGCCGCCTTCCTTCTGTGCCGGGCCCGGCTCGGCGCGGTGCGTGAGCTCGACCTCGCCGTCGTCCTGCACCGCGCGCATGAAGGCATCGGTGACGCCGACCGAGACGTTGAAGTTCTTCAGGTCGCCTTCGTCCTTGGCGTGGATGAAGAGCTCGATGTCCGGATGGTCGCAGCGCAGCACGCCCATCTGCGCACCGCGCCGGCTGCCGGCCGATTCGACCGTCTCGCACGAGCGGTCGAACACGCGCATGTAGCTGATCGGCCCCGAGGCGCTGCTGCGCGTGCTGCCGACCCAGGCGCCCTTGGGGCGGATGCGCGAGAAGTCGTAGCCGACGCCGCCGCCGCGGCGCATGGTTTCGGCGGCTTCGGTGAGCGCGGTGTAGATGCCCGGGTAGCCGTCTTCGTCCTGGGCGATCGAGTCGCCCACCGGCTGCACGAAGCAGTTGATCAGCGTCGCCGTCAGGTCGGTGCCGGCGGCGGAATTGATGCGCCCGGCGGGCACGAAGCCGCGCTGCTGCGCCTGCACGAAGCGCGCTTCCCAGGCGGCGCGTTTTTCGGGCGGCTCGACCGAGGCCAGCGCGCGCGCCACGCGCAGGCGCACTTCGTCGATGCTGCGCTCATCGCCCTTGGCGTACTTCTCGATCAGCACTTCCTGGCTGATCGGCTGTGCGGGCAGCGTGGCCCGCGTGGCGGGCGTCTGGGCGTTCGGGGCGTTCGGGACGACAGGGGCGGTCTTGGGGGTGCTCATGGTACGGGGCGGGGGGTCTGCCGGAGTGCCCGGCGGCGCTGCCGCGGGGCTGTGGTTCCGTCCAGTCTACCCCCTGCCAGCAGCCGCCGGAATACAACTGGGCCGGCGGCAGGGGCAGGGGCTGCCGACTTTACGAGCAGGTCTTGACCTGCGTCAGCGCAGGTCGGAGACGACGACCCAGCGGCCGTTCTGGATCTGGCTCAGGCGCGACTTCGTCGAACCCAGGCGCTGCGTGTCGGTGAAGCGCAACGGCGGGCTGCCGAGCATGTCGCCCGCAATCTCGTCCATGCCGATGATCGCCTTGTTGAAGCTGTCGGCATTGAGATTCGCGCCCGCCTTGGTCATCGCGCGGACCGCCAGATCCATGCCCGCGTAGGTGCCGGTGGCATAGGTGCTCGGGTCGTCGCCGAAGCGGGTCTTGTACTTGTTGGCCCAGAAGCGCAGGTCCTTCTGCTCGACATCGAGGTAGGGATGGTAAAGCGTCGACACCGCGTAGTAGCCGTCCATGCCCTTGCCGCCGAGCTTGTGGATCAGGTCGGTATAGGTGGCCTGAGATCCCAGGATGGTCGGATTCCAGCCGATCTTGCGTGCTTCGGCGATGGCGCCGATGGTTTCGCGGATGATCGTGCCGAGCACCAGGAAGTCGCAGCCGCTGGCCTTCAGGCGCGCGATCTGCGACGAGAAATCGGTGGCGCCGCGCTTGTAGGTGGTCTTCTCGCCCAGCGCCGCGCCGATGTCCTTCAGCCCCGCCTCGGCGCCGCGCACCACTTCCAGGCCGTAGTCGTCGTCCTGGTACAGCACGCAGGCGTTCTTCGCGCCCTTTTCCTTGTAGAGCAGCGGCGTGTTCATGCGGATCGTGTCGTGGTACGAGGCGACGCCCGCGAACTTCAGCTTGCTCGGCGGCTCGTACATCTCGCGCCCGGCCGACAGCGGAAAGAAGTTGATCACGCCCTTCTCGAACTGGATCGGCATGGCCGCGTTGTTCATCGGCGTGCCGAGGTGCCCGATGATCATGAACGCCTTGTCCTGGTTGACCAGCTTCTGCGCGGCCAGCACGGCGCGCTTGGGGTCGTAGGCGTTGTCCTCGACGATCAGCCGGATCTTGCGGCCGTTGATGCCGCCCTGCTCGTTGATTTCGTCGACGCGCAGTTGCAGGCCGTTGCGCGCCGCCTTGCCGTAGGCCGCCACCGGCCCGGACAAGTCCTGGATCGTGCCGATGACGATTTCGTCCTTGCTCACGCCCTGGGTGGGCTGGGCCAGCGCGGCAGCGGCCGCGAACAACGCGGCACAGCAGACAGCCGCTGCGCAAGCGGCGAAAGGGAAGCGGGATGCAGGCATGTGGCGGTCTCTCCAGTGCGGCGGATGCGGCGGCATTGTGGTCGGCACCCGGCCCCGGCGACCATCGTCGCTAACCCGAGGCAAGCGTCACGGCGGCCTCTTCAAGCCATGCCCAGCCGCCTGAAGCGCAGCCCCAGGCGCTTGACGCGCAGCAGCAGGAACACGCAGATGCTCAGGTTCAGCAGGTTCCAGGCGATGCCGTTGACGAAGGCGGCGCGGTACGAGCCGGTCCAGTCGAAGATCGCGCCCGACATCCAGCCGCCCAGCGCCATGCCCAGCAGCGTGGCCAGCAGCACCGTGCCGACGCGCGCGCCGGCTTCCTCGGGCGTGAAGTACTCGCGCACCACCAGCGGGTAGCTGGGCACGATGCCGCCCTGGAACAGGCCGAACATCGCCGACACCAGGTACAGCGAGACCACGCCGTCGGCGAACAGGAAGGCGAACAGCGCCACGCCCTGCAGGAACGAACCCAGCAGCAGCGTGCGCAGCCCGCCGATGCGGTCGGCGATCCAGCCCGACACCAGCCGGCTGACGATGCCCATGCCGAGCATCAGCGACAGCATCTGCGCGCCGCGCGCCGGGCCGATGCCCAGGTCGCTGCAATAGGCGACGATGTGCACCTGCGGCATCGCCATGGCCACGCAGCAGGCCAGGCCGGCGACGGTGAGCAGCGTCTGCAGCGCCGCCGGACTCATGCCCAGCGGGCGCTCTGCGGCGGTGGCCAGCGCCGCGGCGGCGGGTGCCGCCGCGGCGCCGGGCGCCAGCGGCACGGCCGGCGCCAGCGGTGCGCGGCGCCGGTACACCCAGGCCAGCGGCAGCATCGTCAGCAGGCAGAAGATGCCGATGCCGATGTAGGTCGGGCGCCAGCCGGCGCTTTCGGTGAAGTGCTGGATCACCGGCGGCCAGGCGGCGCCGGCCACGTAGTTGCCGCTCATGCAGATGGCCATGGCGATGCCGCGGCGGCGGTGGAACCACATCGAGGTGTCGGTGACCAAGGGCACGAAGGTGGCCGAGGTGCCCAGCAGCCCGAGCAGCAGCCCCTGCGCCACGCAGAACAGCCACAGGCTGCCCGACAGCCCGGCGAGCACGAAGCCCGCGCCCAGGCCGGCGGCGCCGATGACCACCGGCAGCATGACGCCGAAGCGGTCGGCCAGCCGGCCCATCAGCACGCCGCCGAAGCCGAAGCCGAGCATGGTCAGCGTGTACGGCAGCGAAGCGTCGGCGCGGTCGACGCCGAAGTCGGCCTGCACCGCCGGCAGCACCACGGTGACCGCATACATGCCGGCGCCGCCGATGGTCATCAGCACCAGCGAGGCCATCAGCCGCCACCAGGCGTAGGCCGATTCGGGCCCGTGATCAACGGCGTTCATAAGACAAGCTTCGCGCTGAACACGCTCCGGTCCGAGCGCTTCGGAACGGCCATGCGCGCTCATGCTCCAGGTGCGCTCGTGCGGCGAGCGCCGCATTGTCGTCGATCGCCGCACCCAGGCGGGCGCCGCGCGGGGCGCGTGTTAGCCTGTTCGCATGCCCGAGGCGCCACGCAGCTGCTGGATCGACGAACGCGACAGCCGGGCGGCGCTGCACCTGGGCGGCGAGTGGCGGCTGGCGGGCCTGCGCGAGCTGTCGCGGCAGCTCGATGAGCGGCTGCGCGAGCTGCGCAAGCCGCCGGCGGTGGTCGACGGCGCCGCGCTGCGCCACATCGACACCGCCGCGGCGCTGCTGCTGCTGCACACGCTGGGCGAAGCCGGCACCGACGTGGCCGCGCTGGCGCTGCGCGGTTTCGAGCCCAGCCATGAGCGCATCGTCGAAGTGGTGCGCGGGCGCTTCGCCGACACCGTCGTGCAGCCGCGCGGGCGTGCGCTGTCGGCACTGGCCGATTTCGGCCGCCGCGCCGCCGCGCTCGGCACCCTGCTCGCCGGGCATGTCGAATTCTTCGGGCGCACGCTGGCGGAATTCGGCCGCGTGCTGCTGCGTCCGCGGCTGCTGCGCCTGCACGAGCTGTTCGCGCAGCTCGGACAGGTCGGCGTCAACGCCATCCCGGTGGTGGCGCTGGTGACCTACCTGATCGGCGTGGTCGTGGCCTACATGCTCGGCCTGCAGGCCGAGAAGTACGGCGCCAACATCTTCGTCGTCGACGGCGTGGCGCTGGCCATGACGCGCGAGTTCTCGCCGCTGATCGTGGCCACGATCATGGCCGGCCGCTCCGGCGCCGCCTTCACCGCGCAGTTGGGCACGATGAAGCTGACCGAGGAGATCGACGCCATCCGCACGCTCGGGCTGTCGGCGCCGCAGGTGCTGGTGGTGCCGCGCGTGCTGGCGCTGGTGCTGACGCTGCCGCTGCTGGTCTTCGTCGGCGACGTGGCCGGGCTGGCCGGCGCGATGCTCATGGCCCAGCTGACCCTGGACATCGAGCCGGGCACCTTCATGGAGCGGCTGCACGTGGCGCTGGCGCCGCGCCACTACGTGATCGGACTGGTCAAAGCGCCGGTGTTCGCGCTGTTCATCGCCGTCATCGGCTGCCGCATGGGCTTGTCGGTCAGCCGCGACACGCGCTCCATCGGCATCCACACCACGTCCACCGTGGTGCAGGGCATCGTCGCGGTGATCCTGCTCGATGCGGTCTTCGCCGTCGTGCTGCAGAAGCTGGACCTGTGAACGACAAGCCGCCGGGCGACGCGATCATCGACGTGCAGGGCGTGGTCACGCGCTTCGGCGCGCAGACCGTGCACGACGGCGTCGACCTGCAGCTGCGGCGCGGCGAGCTGGTGGCGCTGATCGGCGGCAGCGGCAGCGGCAAGTCGGTGCTGCTGCGCGAGATCCTCGGCCTGCAGCGGCCCACGGCCGGCACGCTGCGCGTTCTGGGCACCGACATGTGGAACGCTTCCGACGACGCGCTGGCGGCCACGCGCAAACGCTTCGGCATGATGTTCCAGGAAGGCGCGCTGTTCAGCTCGCTCGACGTGGCCGGCAACGTGGCCACGCCGCTGCGCGAGCACGCCGACGTGCCCGAGGCGCTGCTGCCGCGGCTGGTGAACCTGCGCCTGGCGCTGGCCGGCCTGTCGGCCGAGGTCGGCACGAAGATGCCTGCGCAGCTGTCCGGCGGCATGAAGAAGCGCGCGGCGCTGGCGCGCGCGCTGGCGCTGGAGCCCGAGGTGCTGTTCCTCGACGAGCCGACCTCGGGGCTGGACCCGATCACCGCACGCGCCTTCGACCAGCTGATCGCCTTCCTGAACCGCGACCTCGGGCTGACGGTGCTGATGGTCACGCACGACCTGGACACGCTGCTGTCGATCGCGCGGCGCATCGTCGTGCTCGGCGGCGGCAAGGTGCTGGCCGACGGCAGGCCGGCCGAGGTGATGGCCGTGCAGGACCCGTGGATAGAATCGTATTTCTCTTCGCGCCGCACCGTGTCTACCGCCACAGACCCCGGTCGTCAGGCCCAAGCCGATGGAGCCTGACACCCGCTACACCGTCATCGGCGCGGTCGTGCTGGGGCTGACGGCCGCGGCCATCCTCGGCTTCATCTGGCTCAGCAGCGTCGGGCGCGACGCCGACTTCCGCTTCTACACGATCTATTTCGAGCACCAGTCGCTCGAAGGCCTGCAGCAAGGCTCCAGCGTCAACATGCGCGGCGTCAATGTCGGACGCGTCGAGCAGTATTCGCTGCAGCCGGACAACATCAACCGCGTCAAGGTGCTGATCCGCGTGGCGCGCGAGACGCCGGTGCGCGTCAACACCAAGGCTTCGGTCAGCCGCAACCTGCTCACCGGCATCGCGCGCATCAAGCTCGACACGCCCGGCGTGCCCGGCGCGGTGCTGGACCAGGTCGCCAAAGGCGAGCGCTACCCGGTGATTCCCGAAGGCCAGTCGGGCATCGATCAGATCACCGATTCGGCGTCGCGGCTGGGGGTGTCGGCCGACACCGCGCTGACGCGGTTCAACGAGCTGCTGGGGCCGGACAACCAGAAGGCCTTTTCCGAGCTGCTGGCGCATCTGCGCGACCTGTCGAACGGCCTGAACCAGCGCCTGGTGCTGCTCGACAAGTCGGCGGCCGGCTTCGACCAGGGCATGGTCGCGCTGCGCCGCGCGGCCGAGACGATCTCGCAGTCCGCCAAGCGGCTGGCCGACAGCGCCGAGCCGGTGGCGCGCCAGGCCGACGGCGCCTTGCAGGAGGCCCAGACCGCGCTGCGCGATGTGGCGCAGGCCGTGCGCACGATCGAGCGCGACGTATCGGGCAGCCTGCAGACGCTGGAACGCGACGGCGGCGCCGCACTGCGCCGCGGCGACGCCGCGCTGGACATCGGCACGCTGGAGCTGCGCGCCACCGCGCAGGACCTGCGCAGCAGCGCCGAGCGCATCGCGCGCGCGCTGGACCGGCTGCAGGATCCGAAGGCCGCGCTGCTCGGGCCGGACGAGCAGCAACTCGGCCCCGGGGAGGCACGCCGATGAACCCGTCCGAGCGCACACGGCGCCAGGCGCTGCGCCGGCTGGCCGGCGCGGTGCCGGCGGCGCTGCTGGCCGGCTGCGGCTTCGGCCGTGCGCCGCGCACCGACTTCTACCTGCTGCGCGATGCGCAGGCCGACGCGGCCGCGATGCCGGGCGCCACCCTCGACAAGGTGCTGCTGGTCGCCTCCGGGGCGATGCCCGGGCTGTACGACAGCGACCGCATGGTCTTCAGCGCCGACGGACGCAGCCGCTCGTACTTCCAGTACGGCTACTGGAGCGAGCGCCCGGCACAGGCGCTGCTGCGGCTGGCCGAGACGCGCCTGCAGGGCTCGAAGCGCTTTCGCGAGGTCGCGCTCAGCACCGCCGGCGTGCGCGGCGACCTGCTGCTGTCGCTGCGCCTGGACGAGCTGTATCTAGACACCTCGGTCGAGCCGGCGCAGGTGCGCCTGAGCGTGGCCGCCGAACTGCTCGACTGGCACCAGCGCCGGCTGCTGTCGCGGCGCAGCTTCGCGCAGGCGGTACCGGTGGCCCGGCGCGACGCCGCCGGGCTGGCCGAAGCCGCCAGCCAGGCCACGGGGGCGATGCTCGGCGAGCTGGTCGACTGGGCCGCGGCCAGCGCGGCCGGCTGAGCCTGCGGCCCCGCCGCCGGCCCGGGACGATCAGGGCCTCCCGGCCAGGAGCTGGCAAGGACAGAACTGCAATGCAGTCCTGAGAAGCCCGGTTCGATCAAATCGCGACCTGCCTGTGCTGCATCGAAGAATAGACTGTCGCCTCCGAGAGCGAAGCACGTCCTCCGATGCCCGACCCCGCCCCCGCCCCCGCCATCCCGCGGCGCATTCACGAACTGCCGGCCCCTTGGGTGCGCAGCCGCCCGGCGCATCCCGCGCTGCGCGACGCGCATGGCGCGCTCGACTACGCCGGTCTGGAGCAGGCCAGCCTCGCCGCCGCTGCGCAGCTGCAGCAATGGGGCGTGCGCGGCGGTGATCGGCTGCTGGTCGTCGGCGAGAACTGCGTGGCCATCGGTGTCCTCGCGCTGGCCTGCAGCCGTCTGGACGCCTGGCTGTGCGTCGTCAACGCCAGGCTGAGCGCGCGCGAGATCGACGCGATCATCGCGCATGCCGGCCCGCGCCGCGTGCTGTACACGACGCAGGTCTCCACCGACGCCGTCGCGCACGCCGAGCGGCGCGGCGCGCAGCCGGTCGCGCTGGGCGGCGCGGCGGCGCTGCATCTGGGCGCGCTCGATGAGGATGCCGTCGCCGAGGCCTGCCATGCCGCGGCCGAGCAGCAGGTCGCCGCACTGATCTACACCTCGGGCACGTCGGGGGCGCCCAAGGGCGTGATGCTGACGCACGCGAACCTGGCTTTCGCCGCCGCCGCGGTGCCCGCGGTGCGCGGGCTCGGGCCGCACGACCGCGTCTACGGTGCGCTGCCGATGGCGCATGTGGTCGGGCTGTCCGCGCAGCTGCTGGGCAGCCTGGCCAGCGGCGCCGAGCTGGTGCTGGAGCCGCGCTTCTCGCCGGCGCTGCTGGCGCAGGCGCTGGAAGGCGGCGTCACCAGCTTCACCGGCGTGCCGGCGATGTATGCGCGCCTGCTCGAATGGCTGCGCGAGCAGCGGCGCGAGCTGCACGCGCCGCGGCTGCGGCTGATCGGCGTCGCCGGCTCGCCGCTGACGCCCACGCTGAAGGCCGAAGCCGAGCAGGTCTTCGGGCTGCCGCTGCTCAACGGCTACGGTCTGACGGAAACCGCGCCGACGATCGCCCAGGTCCGCGCCGGGGCGCCGCGCGGCGACTGCGCCGTCGGCGCGCCGATTCCGGGCGTGCAGACGCGCCTCGTGGACGCGGACGGTGCCGAGGCGGCGCCCGGCGAGGTGGGCGAGCTGCACGTGCGCGGCCCGAACGTGATGAAGGGCTACTACCGCGACGACGCGCTGACGCGCCAAGTCATCGACGCCGAGGGCTGGTTCAACACCGGCGACATGGCGCGGCGCGGCGGCGACGGCGCGCTGCACATCGTCGGGCGCAGCAAGGAGCTGATCATCCGCTCCGGCTTCAACGTCTATCCGGTCGAGGTCGAGCAGGTCATCAACAGCTTCCCCGGCGTGCGCCAGTCGGCGGTCGTCGGCCGCACGGTCGGGCACAACGAGGAGGTCGTAGCCTACGTCGAACCGGCCGCGGGCGCGCAGATCGACGAACAGGCGCTGCGCCGCCACCTGCGCGAGCGGCTGTCGGCCTACAAGCAGCCGGCGCAGATCCATTTCATGGCGCAGCTGCCGGCGGCGCCGACCGGCAAGCTGCTGAAGGGCGTTCTCAAGACGCTGGCGCAACAGGGCCACGAGCCCGGCGCTTGAACACGGCGCCGGGCCCGGCACCTGAAGCGCGCCGGCGCGTCAACTCAACCCACCACTGCAACGGGAGACGACATGGAAGGCAAGAAGGCGGTTCTGGTGATCGGTGCGGGCGACGCCACCGGCGGCGCCATCGCGCGGCGCTTCGCGCGCGAGGGCTACATCGCCTGCGTGACCCGCCGCGACGCGGACAAGCTCGCGCCGCTGGTCGAGCAGATCAAGGCCGAGGGCGGCGAGGCGCACGGTTTCGGCAGCGACGCGCGCAAGGAAGAGGAGATGGTGGCGCTGGTGCAGAAGATCGAGACCGAGATCGCGCCGATCGAGGTCGCCGTCTTCAACATCGGCGCCAACGTGCGCTTCGGCATCACCGAGACCACGGCGCGCGTGTACTACAAGGTCTGGGAGATGGCCTGCTTCGCCGGCTTCCTGATGGGCCGCGAGGCCGCCAAGGCGATGCTGCCGCGGGGCCGCGGCACCATCCTCTTCACCGGCGCCACGGCGAGCCTGCGCGGCCGCGAGGGCTTCGCCGCCTTCGCCGGCGCCAAGCATGCGTTGCGCGCGCTGGCGCAGAGCATGGCGCGCGAGCTGTGGCCCAAGGGCATCCACGTCGCCCATCCGGTGGTCGACGGCGCCATCGACACCGAATTCATCCGCAGCAACTTCCCCGAGCGCTACGCCACCAAGGCGCAGGGCGGCATCGTCGATCCGGACAGCATCGCCGAGCTGTACTGGCAACTGCACTGCCAGCCGCGCAACGCCTGGACGCACGAGACCGAGATCCGACCGTGGCTGGAGTCCTGGTGACCGGCGTCGGAGCCTCAGCCGCGGCCCGGCGCGCCACGCCGCCCCGCATCCCCATCCTGAAAGGAGCTTCGTCGATGAATTCCGTCTCCGCCCAAGCCCAATTCCTGTTCGACTTCGGCAGCCCCAATGCCTACCTGTGCCACAAGGTGATCCCGGCGCTCGAGCAGCGCACGGGGGTGCGCCTCGAATACGTGCCGATCCTGCTCGGCGGCCTGTTCAAGCTGGCCAACAACCGCTCTCCGGCAGAGGCCTTCGCCGACATACCGAACAAGCGCGCCTACGACAACCTGGAGATCGAGCGCTTCGTGCGCCGTCATGGTCTCGACAAGTTCCGCATGAACCCGCACTTTCCCGTGAACACGCTGCAGATCATGCGCGGCGCGGTCGCGGCGCAGAAGCTCGGCTGCTTCGAGACCTATGTGGACACCGTCTACGCGAGCATGTGGGAGCGCGGGCAGGCCATGGCCGACCCTGCGGTGATCGCGCGCGAGCTCGAAGCGGCCGGCCTCGATGCCGCCGCGATCGCCGCCGCCTCGCAGCAGGCCGATGTCAAGGCTGCGCTGCTGGACAACACCCAGCGCGCCCATCAGCGCGGCGCCTTCGGCTCGCCGACCTTCTTCGTCGGCGACGAGATCTTCTTCGGCAAGGACCGCCTGCGCGAGGTCGAAGAAGAGATCGTTCGCCAGCGCTCGCTTTGATGCCGTAGCCAAGGAGACAAGAGATGCATGAGTTCAGACACCTCGCGGCCCGTGCCGCGGCCTGGGCGCTGTTCGGGGCGCTGGGGCTGGCCGCCGCGGCGCAAGCCCAGGACGCGGCCGGCGCCTACCCGAACCGCCCGATCAAGATCATGATCGGCTTCCCGCCCGGCGGGTCGACCGACGGCCCGATGCGCGTGCTCGCCGAAAGCGCCGCGCGCATCCTCGAGCAGCCGATCGTCATCGAAAACAAGACCGGTGCCGGCGGCACGATGCCGGCGACGACGCTGCAAAGCAGCGCCAACGACGGCTACACGCTCGGCCTCGCACCGATCACCGTCTTTCGGCTGCCCTACACCACGTCGATCAAGTGGAACCCGGCCACCGACCTGAGCTACGTCATCGGGCTGACCGGCTATGCCTTCGGCATCGTCGTGCCGGCCGCCTCGCCGATCAAGAACTGGGCCGACTACGTCGCCGCGGCGAAGGCCAAGCCGGGCGAGCTGACCTACGGCACGCCCGGCGTCGGCACGACCAACCACCTGACGATGGAACGCATCTCGCGGCTGGCCGGCATCAAGCTGAACCACATCCCGTACAAGGGTTCGGCGGAGACGATGCAGGCGATCCTCGGCAACCAGATCGACTCGGCGGCGGAGACCTCCGCCTGGGCGCCCTTCGTCAAGGACGGCAAGATGCGCCTGCTGGTGACCTGGGGCAGCAAGCGCCTGGCGAGCTTTCCCGACGTGCCGACGCTGCAGGAAGTCGGCATCCCGATGGTCCAGACCTCGCCCTGGGGCATCGTCGCCCCCAAGGGCACCGACCCGGCGATCGTCGCCAAGCTGCACGCGGCCTTCAAGCAGGCGATGGAACAGCCCGAGTTCAGGGACGCGCTCGCCAAGTACGACATGGTGCCGGAGTACCGCAGCCCGAAGCAGTACCAGGAGTTCGCGCTCGAGTCGATGAAGCAGGAGCGCGAGATCCTGAGCACGCTCGGCCTGCTCGCCAAACCGTAGCGCGCGCGGCCGGCGCGGCGGCCTGCGGCGGCCGTCAACCCGCGGCCCGGTAGCGCGCCTCGATGCTGCGCGCGGTAGCGATCAGGCGCGGCCGCACCTGCGCCATGAAGGCCTCGGCCGGGATGACGTGCGCGGCCGCGCCGACGTTGACGACCATCAGCGGCAGACCGGGGCCGAGCGCCAGCGGCACGGCGATGCCGTTGATCTCTGGCCGCCAGTCGCCGAAGGAGGTGACGCAGCCGTGCGCCGCCAGGTCGGCGATCGCCTGGCGGATGCCGCGCCTGGCCTTGGGCCAGGCGTGCGGGTCGGCCGCCTGCAGGCGCTCCTCGAGCGCCTCGCGCAGCGCCGCCGGCGCCGCCGCGAGCCAGCCGCGCCCGACGGCGCTGCTGGCCAGCGGCACGCGCGAGCCGACGCCCAGGCGCAGCGTCAGCACGGCCGAGCGGCTGTGGCAGTTCTCGATGTACAGCATCGACAGCTCGTCGCGGATGGCCAGCGAGACCATGCTCTGCGTGTCGTCGGCCAGCTGCTGCAGCAAGGCGCTGCTGGCGTCCTTGACGTCGAGCCGCGACAGCGTCGTGCCGGCAAGCCCCAGCGCCTTCAGGCCCAGCCGGTAGCGCCCCGAATCCGGCAGGTGGTGCAGGAACTCCAGCTTGGTCAGCGTGTAGGTCAGGCGCGTCACGGTGGACTTGGGCAGCGCGCAACGGGTGGCGAGCTCCTGATTGCTCAGCCGTTCCTCGCCCGACTTGAAGGCGAGCAGCACGCCCAGCCCGCGCGCCAGCGCGGTCACGAAGTGCCGGTCTGCCTTGGCGTTGACGGTGCGCTCGAGGGCGGCGCCGGGGGGCGGGCGGGTGGGCATCGGTCGGGTCGGAAAGACTGCTGTGCGGAACAGGTGTGGAACGCTCTCGGCGGTCGGGCGCGCCCCAATCCAAGCGCTTCAGGCCTGCCCCGAGCCGGCCCGAGACCGCTCTTCGGCCTGCGCTTCGGACTTGCGGCTGGCGCTCGAAATCCTATGCTCGCCACCGCCGGCTTTTGGTCACGCCCCCGGGCCTGGCTCGACCACCACGTCCTTCGCGAGGAGCGGCTCGCGGCAGTGCGCGCAGACGCTGACGGGGTCGAAGAGATGCCCGCAGGTGGCATGGCGATGCAACACCGGCCGCCCCTGGCCGGCCGTCATGTGCACGTCCCCCCAGTGCACGATGGCCATGATCACCGGATGCAGGTCCAGCCCCTTGGGCGTGAGTCGATACTCGTAACGCGGCGGCGATTCCTGATAAGACCGCTTGCGCAGCACGCCTGCGTCGACCAGCTTGCGCAGCCGGTCGGAGAGCATGGGCCGGGAAATTCCCAGGCGCTGCTGAAAGGCCTCGAAGCGGCGCACGCCGAGGAAGCAGTCGCGCAGCACGAGCAGCGTCCAACGGTCGCCGATGACCGACACGGTGCGCGCCACCGAACAGCGCTCTTCGCCCACGCGACTCCATTTCATGGGTGCCATTCTCTACCTCTTGATTAGTTCATTTTTCAAACGTACGATGCGCCGCGAAGACGGCAATCAAAGGGAGCGCCAAATTCCCGATCGTCGACGCGATCGCCGGGCACGCGGTCTGACCGACTGACTGCAGGACAGGACGTGATGGAACTGAACTGGCCGAGCCACCCATCCATACGACCGGAAGATGACCAGAGGAGACTCTTCGATGACAGACCCGACGACACGCCGCGCGGCCCTGGGCCTGCTGGCCGCGGCCCTGGGCCTGGCCGGCAGCGTCGCGTTGGCGCAAACCTGGCCGGCCAAGACGATCACGATCATCGTGCCGTTCCCGGCCGGCGGCAACGCCGACACCATGGCGCGCGTGCTGGCCGAGAAGATCGCGCCCAAGCTCGGCCAGAACGTGATCGTCGACAACAAGGCCGGCGCGGCCGGCATCCTGGGCACCGACGCCGTGGCCAAGGCCAAACCCGACGGCTACACGCTGGTGCTGTCGATCACGACCTCGCTGCTGATCAACCAGTACCTGTACAAGAAGCTGCCGTACAACCCCGAGAAGGATCTGGCGATGGTGTCGCAGATCGGCTTGGCACCGCTGATGCTGGTCGTCGGCGCCGGCGTTCCGGCGAAGAACATCGACGAGCTGAAGAAGTACCTCGCCGCCAACAAGGGCAAGGTGTCCTACGGCACCTACGGCATCGGTTCGGCGCCCCACCTGGTGCTGGCGCGCCTGGACAAGATCCTCGACGCCGACATGGCCCACGTGCCCTACAAGGGCGATGCGCCGCTGCTGCAGGACCTCGTCGGCGGCCAGGTGCAGGTCGCGATGCTCGGTCCGGCCAGCGTCAAGCCGTTCCTCGATTCCGGCAAGGTGCGGGCGATCACCATCAACGGCGAGAAGCGCGCCACCGCCTACCCGAACGTGCCGACGCTGGCTGAACAAGGGCTCGACGAAGACATCTTCAAGACCCTCGGCTGGATCGGCATCGCTGCGCCGGCGGGAACGCCGAAGGCCGTGCAGCAGCGCATCGCCGACGAGGTGCGCGCCGCACTGCAGTTGCCCGACGTCAAAGCCAAGCTGGATCTGTTCGGCATGGATCCGGCCGGCCTCGGGCCCGACGAATTCACTGCCGCGTACAAGAAGGATGCGCCGGTCTGGGAGAAGGCGGTCAAGGCGAGCGGCGCGACGCTCGATTGAGCCCGGCCGGCTGCTGCCCCCGGAGGCGGACCTTCACCCCAAAGGAGACTGCACGCATGAACGGTGCCCAGTCGTTGACCAAGACGCTCGCCGCTTGCGGCGTCGAGGTCTGCTTCGCCAATCCCGGCACCTCGGAGATGCACTTCGTCGCCGCGCTCGACAGCGTGCCGATGCGCGCCGTGCTGTGCCTGTTCGAAGGCGTCGTCACCGGCGCCGCCGACGGTTACGGCCGCATCGCCGGCAAGCCCGCGGCGACGCTGCTGCACCTCGGGCCGGGCCTGGCCAACGGCCTGGCCAACCTGCACAACGCGCGCCGGGCCGCGACGCCGATCGTCAACGTCGTCGGCGACCACGCGAGCACGCATGCGCAGTACGACGCGCCGCTCGCTTCCGACATCGCCGGCTTCGCGCGCCCGGTGTCGAGCTGGATCCACAGCTCGACCAGCGCCCTGACCGTCGCCGCCGACGCCGCGCGCGCGGTGCAGGCCGCGCGCGCGGCGCCGGGAGGCATCGCGACGCTGATCCTGCCGGCAGACACGGCCTGGAACGCGGCCGAGCATGCGGCGCCGCCCCTGCCCGACATCGCGCCGGCCGCGGTCAGTGCCGAAGCGGTCGAGGGCATCGCGCGGCGCTTAGGCAACGGCAAGCGCACGGCGCTGCTGCTGCGCGGCCCGGCGCTGCAGGGCATCGGCCTGGAGACCGCCGGGCGCATCCAGGCGAAGGCCGGCGTGCGCCTGCTGTGCGACACCTTCGCGCCGCACACCGAGCTCGGCGCGGGCCGGGTGCCGCTCGAGCGCATCCCGTACTTCGCCGAGCAGATCGTCGCCTTCCTGCAGGACGTCGAGCAGCTGGTGCTGGTCGGCAGCAAGCCGCCGGTGTCGTTCTTCGCCTACCCGGGCAAGCCGAGCTGGTGTGCGCCGCCGGGTTGCGAGATCGCCTATCTGGCGCACCCGCACGAGGATGGCGTGGCGGCGCTGCGCGCGCTCGCCGACGCGATCGACGCGCCGGCTGCCGCGGCGGCGCGTCGGCCGCTGCACCTGCCCGGTCTGCCGAGCGGCGCGCTCGACATCCGCAGCGCTGCGCAGGTCATCGCCGAGCTGACGCCGGACAACGCCATCTTCGCCGACGAAGCCGCGACCTCGGGCGCGCCGCTGGCCAAGAGCCTGAGCAGCGCGCGGCCGTACACGCACCTGGCGCTCACCGGCGGCTCGATCGGCCAGGGCTTGCCGCTGGCCGCCGGCGCCGCGGTCGCCGCGCCCGGGCGCAAGGTGGTCTGCCCGCACGGCGACGGCGGCGCGATGTACACGCTGCAGGCCTTGTGGACGATGGCGCGCGAGCGCCTCGACGTGACGACGGTGATCTACGCCAACCGCTCGTACGCGATCCTGAACATCGAGCTCGAACGCGTCGGCGCCGCCGGCGCGGGGCCGAAGGCGCTGACGATGCTCGACCTGCACGACCCGGAGCTGAACTGGGTCAAGCTGGCCGAGGGCCTGGGCGTCGAGGCGAGCCGGGCGGCGAGCGCCGAAGAGTTTGCCGCGCAGTACGGGTCGGCGATGCGCGGCCGCGGGCCGCGGCTCATCGAAGTGATGCTCTGAAGTAGACGGGAGACGGCGATGGATCTGGGTGCGCTGCTCGCGGGCAAGCGGGTGCTGGTGACGGGTGCCTCGTCCGGGCTGGGCGAGAACTTCGCCCGCGTCGCCGCCGGCTGCAAGGCCAGGGTGGTGATCGCCGCGCGGCGCAAGGACAGGCTCGACAAGCTCGCCGCCGAGCTCGACAGGCTCGGCGCACCGCAGGTCACGGTGCTGGAGATGGACGTGGCCTCGGAGGCTTCGATCGACGCCGCGTTCGCCGCCATCGACGCCTCGGGCGGCCTGCTCGACGTCGTCGTCAACAACGCCGGCATTTCCAACGACGGCTGGGCGTTGAAGCTGCCGACCGCCGACTTCGATGCGCTGATGGCCGTCAACGTGCGCGGCGCCTGGCTGGTGGCGGTGCGCGCCGCGCAGCGCTGGAAGGAAGCCGGCCGCGGCGGCGCGATCGTCAACATCGCGTCGATCCAGGGCGAGCGCGTGATGGCGGGCATCACGCCGTACTCGATGTCCAAGGCCGCAGTGGTGCACATGACCAAGAGCCTGGCGCTCGAATGGGCGCGCTTCGGCATCCGCGTCAACGCCATCGAGCCGGGCTACATCGGCACCGAGATGACCCACGACATGTGGGACAAGGCGCATGGCCAGGCGCTGATCGAGCGCATCCCGATGCGCCGCCTGGGCAAGCCCGAGGAATTGAACGGACTCTTCCTGCTGCTCGCGACCGAGGCCGGGTCGTGGATGACCGGCGCTTGCGTGCCGGTCGACGGCGGGCATCTCTGCTCATCGTTGTGAGCGATGGCCGAGGCCCAGTGTCGGGGCGGCCGACCGAACCCTTTCTGAACGACGGAGACCTGCTATGAACGACATGCCCTGGATTCACTCGTACCCCGCAGGCGTGCGCTGGGACATCGACATCCAGCCCGCTCCGGTGCCGCGCATCCTCGAAGCTTCGGCGGCCAAATGGCCGGACCGGCCGGCCCTCGAGTTCATGGGCCGGCGCATCAGCTACCGCGAGCTCGACGGCCTGGCCGGCCGCGCGGCCAAGGGCCTGCAGCAGCTGGGCGTCAAGCCCGGCGTGCACGTCGGCCTCTATCTGGCGAATTCGCCGCACTACGTCATCGCCTTCTTCGGCATCCTGAAGGCCGGCGGCACGGTGGTCAACTACTCGCCGCTGGATGCGGCCAAGGTGCTGGAGCACAAGATCGACGACAGCCGGACCGACTTCCTGGTCACGCTGGACCTGGCGGCGCTGTACCCGAACATGGCCGGCATGGTCGGCAAGACGCGCCTGCAGAAGTTGATCGTCGGCAACCTGGGCGAAATGAGCCCGGCGCCAGATGCGGTCAACGCGCAACTGAAGGCCGGCAAGCAGCTGGCCGAAGTCGCGTGGGGCGAGCGGCGCCTGAGCTTCGCGGCGCTGCTCGACAACGACGGCAAGTACACGGCGCACCCGATCGCCGACCCGGCGCAAACGGTCGCGGTGCTGCAGTACACCGGCGGCACGACCGGACTGCCCAAGGGCGCGATGCTGACGCACGCCAACCTCTGGTCGGCGGCGGCGCAGTGCGCCGAGACCGCGGGTGGCGAGCCGCCGGTGCTCGTCGCGGGCGAGGAGCGTTTCCTCTGGGTGCTGCCGCCGTTCCACATCTACGCGCTGACGGTGAACATGCTGTTCGGGCTGATGGTCGGTGCCGAGCTGATCCAGCATATGCGCTTCGATCCCAAGGCCGCGCTGGAGGACATCGCGAACAAGAAGATCACCGTCTTCTGCGCCGTGCCGACGATGTTCACCGCGCTGGTCGGCCACCCCGACACGGCCAACTACGACCTGCGCTCGATGAAGTACTGCATCTCGGGCGGCGCGCCGCTGCCGGTAGAGGTGGAGCAGCGCTACACGCAGATCACCGGCGCCCCGATCTGCGAAGGCTGGGGCATGACCGAGACCTCGACCGCCGGCACCTATACGCCGGCGCGCGGCAAGAACAAATCCGGCTCGTGCGGCATTCCGCTGCCGAGGATCGAAATCAAGATGCTGTCGCTCGCCGATCCGGCCAACTACGTCGCGCGCGGCGAGAAGGGCGAGATGTGCATCAAGGGCCCGAACGTGATGCAGGGCTACTGGAACAACCCCGAGGCCACGGCCAAGGAAACCACGTTCGACGGCTTCTTCCGTACCGGCGACGTCGCCACGATGGACGAGGACGGCTACGTCTTCATCGTCGACCGCACCAAAGACATGCTGCTGTGCAGCGGCTTCAACGTCTACCCGCGCGTGCTCGAGGAGGCGATCTACCAGCATCCGGCGGTCGCCGAGGTGTGCGTGATCGGCATCCCGGACGAGTACCGCGGCCAGTCGCCGAAGGCCTTCCTCACGCTGAAGCCCGGCACCGAGACGTTCACGCTCGCGCAGTTGCAGGCCTTCCTGAAGGACAAGCTCGGCAAGCACGAGATGGTGCAGGCGCTGGAGATCCGCGACAGCCTGCCGAAGACGCCGATCGGCAAGCTGTCGAAGAAGGATCTGGTCGACGAAGAGGTACAGGCCCAGGCACGCAAGCGCGCCGCGCAGGCCTGAAACGCACCCGCGGCGGATCGACCGACCGGCTCGGGCAAGCAAACCCTGACCGAAAGGCACCGATGGATCACCTGAGCAGCATGGACGCCTCGTTCCTGCACTTCGAGACGCCGGAGACGCCGATGCACGTCGGCAGCCTGATGCTGCTCGACCTGCCGCCGGACTACAAAGGCGACTACTACGAGGAAGTGAAGGCGATGATCGGCCGGCGCATGCACCTCGCTTCGGTGCTGACGCGCAAGCTCGCGCCGATGCCCTTCGAGCTGGCCGAGCCGGTGTGGATCGAGGACGACGACATCGACCTCGACTACCACGTGCGCAGCATCACGCTGCGCCGGCCCGGCACGATGGACCAGTTGCTGCGCTACGTCGCGCGGCTGCATGCCGCCCTGCTCGACCGCAGCCGCCCGCTGTGGGAGATGTACGTGATCGAAGGCCTGGGCAGCGGCCAGGTCGCCTTCTATACCAAGGCCCACCACAGCGGCATCGACGGCAAGGCCGGCACCGAGATGGCCAAGGTGCTGTACGACCTCTCGGCGCAGCCGCGCGAGGTGCCGCCGCCGCGGCGCAAGCGCGCCGGCGGCAGCGGCGGCTACCAGCTCGGCGTGGCCGAGCTGCTGCAGGCGGCGATCGCCAACTCCGCGCAGCGCTATCGGCAGCTCGCCGAGTTGCTGCCCAGCGCCGCCAGGGCGTTGACCGCCGCCGGCCGCATGCTCGCCCGGCGGGATACGGCCAAGGGCGAGCGGACGCTGAACCTCGGCCTGGCGCCGCAGACGATCTTCAACGACTCGATCACCAACCAGCGCTCGTACAGCACGCTGTCGCTGCCGCTCGACGACGTGAAGCGGCTGGGCAGGCGGGTCGGCGGCACCGTCAACACCATCGTCATGGCGATGTGCAGCGAAGCGCTGCTGCGCTTCCTGAAGGCGCGCAACCTGCTGCCGAAGGAGGCGCTGATCGCGGCCGTGCCGGTGAGCCTGCGCGCCGAGGGCGACGAGTCGATGAACAACCAGGTGTCGACGGTGCGCGTCGATCTGGCCACCGACATCGCCGACCTGGGCGAGCGCTTCAAGGCCATCCACGCGTCGTCCGAGGCAGCCAAGGCGGTGGTGAAGGAACTGAAGCCGGTGCTCGGCGTCGACGTGCCGATCACCGGCTCGCCGTGGCTGATGACCAGCCTGGCGTCGCTGTACGGCCGCTCCAAGCTGGCGCGGCGGCTGCCGCCGCTGGCCAACGTGCTGATCTCCAACGTGCCCGGTCCACCGATGCCGCTGTACGTGGCCGGCGCGCGCATGGCGAGCTTCTATCCGGTGTCGATCCCGTACCACGGCATGGCGCTGAACATCACGGTGCAGAGCTATGCCGGCTCGCTGGACCTGGGCATCACCGCCTGCCGGCGCATCCTGTCGCAGGAGGAGTCGTACGAGCTGATCGAACACCTGCGTGCGGCGTTGCGCGCGATCGAGCGGCTGCCTGGCGTTGCGGCGCAGGCGGCGTCTGCCGTGGCGTCGACCCAGGCCAAGCCGGCGGCGCTGGAGGCCACGGCGCCGGCCCATCTTGCCGCGGTGCCGGCGCCGGGCGGCAAGGTGGCGCGCAAGGCGCGCGCGCCGGCGGCAGCCGCCAAGGCACCGGCCGCGAAGCCGCGCCGCGGCGCGGGCAGGCGGCCGAACTGAGAACCACGACCACAGGAGACACACGCCATGCACCACCCCGTCGAAGCACGACCCCAACGGAACGCCAGCGCCGAAGACGACGCGCTGTTTTCCAAGATCAACTGGCGCCTGCTGCCGCTGCTGACCATCTGCTACCTGATCGCCTTTCTCGACCGCGTCAACATCGGCTTCGCGCAGCTGCAGATGAAGCAGACGCTGGCCTTCAGCGACGCGGCCTTCGCCTTCGGCGCGGGGGTGTTCTTCCTCGGCTACTTCCTGTTCGAGGTGCCGAGCAACCTGATGCTCGAGAAGATCGGTGCGCGCAAGACGCTGCTGCGCATCATGTTCTGCTGGGGCATCGTGGCCTCGGCGATGATGTTCGTGCAGACGCCGACGCAGTTCTACATCCTGCGTTTCCTGCTCGGCGCCTTCGAGGCCGGCTTCTACCCCGGCATCGTCCTGTACTTCACCTTCTGGTACCCGGCGGCGCGCCGCGGCCGGGCCATCGCCATCTTCATGACCGGCGCCACCATCGCCGTCCTGATCGCCGGGCCGTTCTCCGGCGCGATCCTGAAGTACATGAACGGCTGGCTCGGTCTGCACGGCTGGCAGTGGATGTTCGTGGTGCAGGGCCTGCCGGCGAGCATCCTGGGCATCATTGCCTTCTTCTACCTGAAGGACAAGCCGGAGCAGGCGAACTGGCTCACGCCCGCCGAAAAGGCGGCGCTGCGCAACCATATCGACAACGACCCCCAAGCCGTGGCCGCTGCGGCGCACGGTTCGCTGTGGGCGCTGCTGCGCGACCCGAAGGTCTACACGCTGGCGCTCGCGTTCTTCATGTTTCTGGGCGCCACCTACGTGATGGTGTTCTGGACGCCGACGCTGATCAGGAGCTGGGGCATCTCCGACCTGTTCCGCATCGGCCTGCTGTCCTCCATCGCGCCGCTGGTCGCCCTCGCCGCCATGGTGCTGATCGGCCGCAGTTCGGACCGGCACATGGAGCGGCGCTGGCATTTCCTGCTGTGCGCCTGCCTCGTGGCAGTCGGCGCCTTCGTCGTCACGCGCTCGCTGGGCAACCTGCCGGCGTCGTTGGCCGGCCTGGCCCTGGTGTCGATGGGGCAGTCGTCGGCCACGCCGCTGTTCTTCGCCGCGTGCAGCGACTATCTGCCGAAGAAGACCGCCGCCGGCGGCATCGCGCTGATCAGCAGCCTGGGCAATCTCGGGCCCTTCGTGATGCCGTCGGTGTCGACCTGGATCAACACCACCACCGGCGCACCGGTGATGAGTCTGTACCTGATGATCGCGCTGTGGCTGGGCGCCGCGCTCATCCTGATCGCCGTCGTGCGGCCGGCCGCGGCCGGCGGCAGGCAACTCGCGGCAGCCTGAATCCGCCGCGCGCCGCCGGCCGCGCGGCAGGCGGCGCAGGACCGGAAGGCGCGGCGGCGCCCCTCATGTCGCCCCCTTCCGGTCGGGCTGCGCGTCGAGTTGCGCGTCGAGCTGCCCGGCCAGGCGCACGAAGAACTCCAGGCTCGCCGGATTGACCATCGCGTCCGGGCTGGCGACCTGGTCGCGCGCGGCGCCGAGCAGCAGCTTGCGCACCGGCACCTCCATCTTCTTGCCGGTCAGCGTGCGCGGGATCTCGTCCACCGCGTAGATCTCGTTCGGCACGTGGCGCGCCGAGGCCTTGCTGCGGATCTGCTGCGCGATGCGCGCCTTCAGCGCGTCGTCGAGCACCTGTCCCGGCGCGAGCACGACGAACAGCGGCATGAACGACGGCCGCCCCAGGTACTCGAGGTCGACGACCAGGCTGTCGCGCACCTCGGGCAGTTCCTCGACGACGCGGTAGATCTCGGCCGTGCCCATGCGGATGCCGAAGCGGTTGATCGTGCTGTCCGAGCGGCCGTAGATCACCGCCGTGCCGCGCGCCGTGAAGCGGATCCAGTCGCCGTGGCGCCAAACCGCAGGTTTTCCAGGTTCGGCCGCGAAGGTCTCGAAGTAGCTTTCGCGGTAGCGCTGGCCGCCGGGGTCGTTCCAGAAATACACCGGCATCGACGGCATCGGCTGCGTGATCACCAGTTCGCCGACTTCGCCGATGACCGGCCGGCCGGCGTCGTCGTACGCATAGGCTGCGACGCCGAGTTCGCGGCATTGCAGTTCGCCGGCGGTGGTCGGCAGGTTCGGCGCGCAGGCGACGAAGCCCGAGGCGACGTCGGTGCCGCCGCTGATCGAGGCCAGCCACAGGTCGCGCTTCACCGACGCGTAGACCCAGTGGTAGGCGTCGATCGGCAGCGGCGAGCCGGTGGCGTTGATCGAGCGCAGGCGGCTGAAGCTCGCCACGTCGCACGGCCGCAGCCGGTCCTTCATGCAGTTGATCAGGTAGGCCGCGCCGCAGCCGAACAGCGTGACGCTGTGTTCGTCGATGAAGCGCCACAGCGTCTGACCGTCGGGCCATGCCGGGTTGCCGTCGTAGAGCACGACCGACGCGCCGGTGAGCAGCGCGCCGAGCTGCAGGTTCCAGACGATCCAGCCGGTGCCGCCGAGGAACAGCAGCCGGTCCCCCGGCCGCAGGTCGTGCTGCAGCACCATGGTCTTCAGGTGCGTCAGCACGATGCCGCCGTGGCTGTGCACCATCGCCTTCGGCAGCCCGGTGGTGCCCGACGAATAGACGATCCACAGCGGCTGCTCGAACGGCAGCCGCTCGAAGGCCAGCGGCGCCGGCTCGCGCACCGCGTCGGCCCAGGCGATGCGGTCGCGCCACGGCACGGCGCGCTGCGCGGCCAGCGGTCCGTCGACCTGGACGACGCAGCGCACGCTGGGCAGCTCGCGCAGCAGTTCGCCGACCAGCGCCGCGCGGTCGTGCGTCTTGCCGTTGTAGGCGTAGCTGTCGGTGGCGAACAGCAGCTTCGGCTCGATCTGGCGCAGCCGGTCGAGCACCACCGACGCGCCCATGTCCGGCGCGCAACTCGACCAGATCGCGCCGATGCTGGCGCAGGCCAGGAATGCGGCCACCGTCTCCGGCCGGTTGGGCATGTAGGACGCGACGCGGTCGCCGGCGCGCACGCCCAGCGCGCGCAGCCTGGCGGCGATCGCGCCGGTGTCGCGCTGCAGTTCGGCCCACGACACCTCGCGCAGCGGCGCGTCCTCGCGGCGCGCGACCAGCGCCGGGCGCCCGCTGCTCGCCTGGCGGAACACGTGTTCGGCATAGTTCAGCCGCGCGTTCGGAAACCAGCGCGCGCCGGGCATGTCGCGCGAGGCGAGCACCGGCGTGGCCGCGCCGTCGGCCTGGACCTCGAAGTAGTCCCACACCGACTGCCAGAAGGCTTCGAGCTCGTCGACCGACCACTGCCACAGCGCCTGGTAGTCGGCATGGCGCAGGCCGCGCGCGTCGGCGAGCCAGCGCTGGTAGGCGTGCAGGCGCGAGGCTTCGATCTGCTCGGCGCTGGGCTGCCAGAGCACTTCGCCTTCACCGGCGATGGGGCTGTTGTCCATGGTGGTTCTCGGTCGGCTGAGCCGCAGGGCTGCGGCGGTCGGCGGACGATACGGCCGCTGCAGGCGTCAGTCCAGCCCGGGCTCGGCACCCCTCGATCAGCGCCCCCCGGCCATGCCACGCGCCGCACGATCCCCGTGCGAGCGCGCTCGCGCCGGCCGCGGGCGGCACTCAGCGCGTGCCGCCGCGGTCGGACTGCAGCGCATCGGGCAGACCGATCTCGGGCAGCGGCAGCGCGCTGAGCCGGGCGGCCCGCGCCGCCGGAACGCCCAGGCCGCGCAGCGCGACGGCCATCACCTGGCGCAGGTGCTCGCGCGGCGCCGCACCCTCGTGCACGGTCTGCATCGCCTGGTTGATGGCCGCCAGCAGCATGTCGCGTGCCGCGCGCAGCGTCGGGAAGTCCATCTTGCCGGCGGAGCGCGCCGACTCCAGATCGCGCGGCAGGTAGAGGTCGACCAGCCTGCCGAGCGCGTCGCCGCGCATGCCGGTGCGCACCAGGAAGGCGCCCAGGTTGGGCACGTCGATCCCGGCGTGCATGTACAGCAGGCAACCGGTCGCCAGGCGGAGCAGCGGGTCGTCGATGCGCAGCACCACCGCGTCGATGCGCGCCAGGATGCGGTCGCTCAGTTCGGCCGTCACCGCGTCCAGCAGCGCCTGCATGGTGTCGAAGTAGTTGTAGAAGGTGCCGCGCGCCACGCCGGCGGCGGCGATCACGTCCTCGATCTGCGTCGACTCCGGCCCCTTGTCCGCGAACACCGCGAGCGCCGCCGCGAGCAGCTTGCGCCGCGTCTGCTCGCGCCGCAACGCGCCGGTGCGGGTGCGGTGATCCGCATCGGCCGGATCGGCCGGCGCCCCGGGGCCGGCGGCGGTGGCCGCAGGCATGGAGGTGGTCTTTTTCATATTGAACTGCGATGTCATATTGACACATAAGTACAACTCTAGCATACTTGCGGCCGTCCCGATCCACCCGCCGAGGCGTGCCGCCGAGAGCCGCCCGGCCCCTTCAGGAGGCATCCCATGACCGGAAGTGTCGCTGCCGGCGACGCCGCTGACGTCGCGATCGTCGGCTACGGCCCCACGGGCCAGTTGCTGGCCCTGCTGCTCGGCCGGCTCGGCCACCGCGTGACGGTGGTCGACCGCTGGCCCGACCTGTATCCGCTGCCGCGCGCGGTGCACTTCGACCACGAGATCGCGCGCCTGCTGCAGGCCGCGGGCGTCGCCGACGACGTGTTCCGCATCGTCGAGCGGCTCGACACCTACGAGTGGCGCAACGCGGCGCGCGAGCCGCTGCTGATCCTCGACTGGGGCGGCATGGGCCCGAGCGGCTGGCCGGTGTCGAACATGTTCTCGCAGCCCGACCTGGAGCGCGTGCTCGACAAGCACGTCAAGCGGCTGCCCAACGTGCGCGTGCTGCAGGGCTGGAGCGCCACCGCGCTGCGCACGCACGCCGAAGGCGTGGAACTGGACATCGAACGCGGCGAGATCGTCGGCGGCAAGTGGTCCGGCCGGGCCGAGCGCGGCCGGGTGCGCGCGCGCTGGGTGGTCGGCGCCGACGGCGCCAACTCCTTCGTGCGCCGCGCGCTCGGCATCGCGATGCACGACCTCGGCTTCGCCTTCGACTGGCTGGTCGTCGACGTCAAGCCGCAGACCGAGCGCGAATGGACGCCGAAGACCTGGCAGCTGTGCGACCCGGCGCGTCCGACCACGGTGGTGCCGGGCGGCCCGGGGCGGCGGCGCTGGGAGTTCATGCTGCTGCCGGGCGAGACGCAGGCCGAGATGAACCGCGCCGAGGTCGCCTGGCGGCTGCTCGCGTCCTGGGACATCAGGCCGGCGAACGCCGAGCTCGAGCGGCACGCCGTCTACACCTTCCGCGGCCAGTGGGCGCCGTCGTGGCGCCAGGGCCGCGCGCTGCTCGCCGGCGACGCCGCGCACCTGATGCCGCCGTTCGCCGGCCAGGGCATGTGCAGCGGCATGCGCGACAGCATGGCGCTGGCCTGGCGGCTCGACGCCGTGCTGCGCGGCCGGCTCGGCGAGGCGGTGCTCGACAGCTACGGCCCCGAACGCAGCGGCCACGTGCAGGAGATGATCGGCCTGTCGATCGAGCTCGGCAAGGTGATCTGCATCGCCGACCCGGCCGCCGCCGCCGAGCGCGACCGCGCAATGATCGCCGCGCAGCAGGAACCCGGCTACGCGCCGCCACCGCCGCCGCAGCCGCGGCTCGGGCCCGGCCTGTGGGCCGAAGGCGCGCCCGGCGCCGGCCAGCTCGGCGTGCAGGGCGTGGTCGAGGTCGGCGGCGCGCGTGGCCGCTTCGACGACCTGCACGGCGTGCGCTTCGCGGTCATCGCGCGCGACGCCGCCACCGCGGCCGCCGTCTCGCCGGCCAACCGCGCCGCGCTCGAGCGCGTCGGCGGCCTCGTCACCCACCTCGGTGATGGCGGCGGCGGCGCCACGCGCGATGTCGATGGCACCTACGCCGGCTGGCTCGACAGCCTCGGTTGCGCCGCGGCGATCGTGCGCCCCGACTTCTATCTCTACGGCGGCGCGCGCGACGCGGCCGACCTGAACCGGCTGCTCGACGGCTGGCGCGCCGCCCTTCCATCAACTTCCGTGCAGGAGTCGTGATGACCCAGACCACCCCCCAGCGCCGTGCCGACCGCCTCGGCGTGCACTCGATCGGCGAGTTCCACTTGAGCGTGCCGTCGCTCGACGATGCCGAGCGCTTCTACACGGCCTTCGGCCTGCGCGTCGCGCGCGAAGGCGCCTCGCTGGCGCTGCGCGCCGCCGGCAGCGAGCAGGTCTGGGGGCGCATCGACGCCGGCCCGGCCAAGCGCTTCGACCGCCTGGTCTTCCACTGCTGGGCCGAGGACTTCGACCGGCTCGCCGCCCACTTCGAGGCCAGCGGCCATCCGCGCGTCGCGCCGCCCGCCGGTGCCGACGACAGCGGCTGGTGGATGCGCGACCCCGACGGCCTGCTGGTGCAGGTGCGCGTCGGCCCGAAGACCTCGATCGACGCCGCCGACCACCACGCGCCGGCGCTGCCGGTCAACGGCACGCGCTGCGCGCCCTACCGCAGCCAGGCGCGCCCGGCGCTGCCGCAGCGTCTGTCGCACATCGCGCTGATGACGCCGTCGGTGCCGCGCAAGATGGACTTCTACGTGCGCGTGCTCGGCTTGCGCCTGTCCGATCGCGGCGGCGACGGCGTCGCCTTCCTGCACGGCCCGCACGGCAGCGACCACCATCTGATCGCCTGCGCGATGGGCGAAGGCCCCGGCCTGCACCACCTGAGCTGGGACGTGCCGACGGTCGAGGACGTCGGTCTCGGCCAGATGCGCATGCTCGACGCCGGCTACGCCGACCAGTGGGGCGTCGGCCGCCACGTGCTCGGCTCGAACTACTTCTGCTACGTGCGCGACCCGTGGGGCAGCTGGTGCGAATTCAGCGCCACCATGGACTACATCCCGGCCGCGCTCGATTGGGAGGGTCGCGACAATCCGCCGGAGGACTCGTTCTACCTCTGGGGCCCGCCGCTGCACCCGACCTTCTTCGACTGGTCGGAACGCGCGGCCTGAGCCCGCCGCCGCACCTGCTTCCATGCCAACCCACTCACCAAGGATCTCGTCATGAAACTCGTCACCTTCAGCGTCCGCGGACGCAGATCGATCGGCAAGGTCGCCGGCGCGCAAGTCATCGACCTCGCCGCCAGCGACGCCGCGCTGCCTTCCACCATGCTCGAACTGCTGCAGGCCGGCCCGGCGGCGATGGAGCGCGTGCGTGCGCTCGAAGCGGCCGGCGCGGTCACCTGGCCGCTGGCCGACGTGCGGCTGGAAGCGCCGGTGCCCAACCCGTCGAAGTTCCTGGCCATCGGCATGAACTACAAGAAGCACGTGCAGGAGGCGATCGAGCTCGGCGTCAAGGTGCCCGACAGCCAGGTCTGGTTCAACAAGCAGGTGTCGTGCGTCAACGGCCCCTTCGACCCGGTGCAGCTGCCGTTCGCGTCGACGCAGCTCGACTACGAGGCCGAGCTCGGCGTGGTCATCGGCCGCCGCTGCCGCCACGTCTCGGTGCAGGACGCGCCCTCGGTGGTGGCCGGCTACACCATCGTCAACGACGTCTCGGCGCGCGACTGGCAGATGCGCTCGCCGACGATGACGCTGGGCAAGAGCTTCAACACCCACGGCCCCTTCGGCCCGTGGCTCGTCACCCCCGACGAGATCGGCGACCCGCACGGCCTGCGGCTGCGCACGCTGGTCAACGGCGAGGTGCGCCAGGACGACAACACGCGCGACATGATCTACAACGTCTGGGAGCAGATCGCCTACCTGTCGACGGTGATGACGCTCGAGCCCGGCGACGTGCTGGCCACCGGCACCCCGTCGGGCGTCGCGGTGGCGATGAAGCCGCCGCGCTTCGTCCAGGTCGGCGACGTGATGCGCGTCGAGATCGAGCGCATCGGCCACATCGAGGCGCTCGTGGTCGCCGAGCCGCGCTGAGGGCGCCCGCGGGCTGGGGCTGAAGGGCCGCGCCACGGTGCGGCTGCCCTGAACCGCGAGACGCGCCGCAGCACCGCCTCAGCGGCGCTTCATCAGACCCAGCAACGCCGCGAACGGCAGCACCGAGCGCGGCAGGTAGGGCACGCGCCACAGGCCGCCATGGATGGCGCCGTCGCTGACCAGCTGCAGCGGATGCGCCAGCGGCACCTGCGGCTGCGCGCTGCCCTGCGGATTGCGCAGGTCGTGCACCCACATCGCCGCCATCAGCGCGTTGGTGGTGTCGGGCGCGAAGACTTCGATGTCGAAGGCCTTGGCGCCGCGGAATCCCGCCGCCAGCGCCGGGTTGCTGAGCACCGACGCCGTGGTCGTCGACGGCGCGACGTTGATCGAGGCCACGTGGCCGCGCTCGCGCGCGTCGAGCGCGCGCCACTGCTGCAGCCGCTTGGCCAGCGCGTAGTTCGGCCCCTGCTCGATGACCAGGCAGTCGGCGATGCCCCAGCGCGAGCCGTCGCCGGCATCGACCAGCGCCTCGATGTGCGGCACGAAGCTGCGCCCACCGCTGCCCGCGCGCAGCCCGGCCTGCGCCAGCCGCTTCCACGCGTCGCGGTCGTGGTAGGCGCGCATCACGGCTTCGGCCAGCGGCTGCGGCACCGCGAACACGTCGGTGGGCGTGGCCATCCAGGCGCAGCTGGTGCGTGCGTCGGCGGCGAGGCAGGCGTCGACCAGCGCGTCCATCGCCAGCGACACGCGCACGTGCTTCTCGCCGTCGAGGTAGGCGATGGCCAGCAGATCCAGCGGCACGCCCAGGCTGCGCAGCCACGCCGCCAGCTCCGGCGTGCGCGCCAGCATGTCGCCACCGGCGAGTTGCGCATCCTGCTGCGCGTCGCCGCCGGGCGCGGCCGACGACGCCAGCGGTGCAATCAACTGCCCGTTGCCGGCGGCGATGCGCTGCGCGATGCGTTTCCACGTCGCCGCGCGCGGCAGGTCGATGGCGACGATGTTCGCGCGCCACGACGCCAGCCAGGCCAGCGGCCCGGCTTCGCTGCCGGCGCCGAGCAGCACCAGGTGCCGGTCCGACAGGTCGAACCATTGGGGATGGCTGCGCGCCAGGTGCAGCGCCTGCGCGGCCGAGGCCTCGATGACGCCGGCCGCGGCCCAGGCGTCGATGCGCCGCGCCAGGGCATCGCCGGCGAGCCGCCGGCCCTTGTAAGGCACTTCCCAGCGCGCCGGTGCAGCAGCGCCGCTGCCGCGCAGCCGCAGCGTGCGCAGCGGCGCGGCACGCGGCGCCGACATGGCCTCGCGCAGCGGCAGCGGCTGCCCGTCGCGCACAAACTCCAGCGAGTGCCACGCCGCTTCGAGCCCGGCGCGGCACGCGGCCACGCAACGCTGCGGCGCCGCCGCCTGCAGTTCGACCAGCCGGCGCAGGTGCTGCGGATAGGCGTGGCGCCAGGCGCGTTCGGCGCGGCAGGCGTCGGCCGCCGCGGCGTCGAGTTCGGCCAGCGCCGCCGCCAGGATCTGCCGGCCCACCGCCGCCGAACTGCGCTTGCCGGACGCGTCGAGCGGAAACTGGATGCCTTGCGCTTCGCTGCGGGATGGCGTGCCGTGCGCTTCGCTGCGGGATGGCGTGCCGTGCGCTTCGCTGCGGGTGGCGCTCATCGGCTCGACCTGCAGCGCTTCATTCAGCGCTTCAGCGCACCGGCTTCGCCATCAGCCGCTGCACGCGCCGGTAGACGCCGTAGCCCTGCAGCGCCAGGCTGACCCAGCGCAGCGTGCGGCCGGGGCGCAGCACCAGGACCACCAGCGCCGCGCCGATCGGCCATTCGGGGTGCTGCAGCAGCCATTGCGCACCGGCGCGCGCCTGGTCGGCCACGCCCAGCGGCGCGCGCAGTGCCTGCACCTGCCGCGACCAGTCGTCGCGCAACAGGCTGCTGCGCAGCAGCAGCCGCTCGCGCCGGCGCAGCAGCTCTTCGCGCGTGTCGTCGCTCACGGCACGGCCCTACGCGCGGCGCGCTCCGCGGCGAGCGCTCGGGAGCGGCCCGGCGTGCTCATTGCACGCCCCTGCGCACTACGTGCTGCGGGATTCGCACTTGGGAGCGGCCCGGCGTGCTCATTGGACACCCCTGCGCACTGCGTGCTCCGGGATTCGCACTCGGGAGCGGCCCGGCGTGCTCATGTCATTCCGGCGGGCGCAGCGCCGCCTGGTCGCGCTCGAATTCGGCGCGTGTCGCGGCGAACATGCCTTCGCCGTGGCGCAGCCGGCGCTTGGCCGCCTGCAGCAGGCCGATCCCGCCGCCCAGGCACAGCAGCGTCAGCACGCCCAGCGCCGGCAGCCGGTAGCCGTCCCACAGCAGCAGCAGCACGAAGCCGATCAGCAGCAGCAGGCTCAGGCCCAGCAGCATGATGCCGAGCAGCGCGCGCAGCGCGAACTCGATCAGCCGCAGCTTCTCGATCTCGAGGTCGGCGGCGAGCAGCTCGAGCCGCAGCTGCGCCAGCGCCAGCGCGGTGTGCAGCAGCTGCCGCAGCGACTCGAACAGCCCCGTGCGCGACGCCGGCATGGCGCGCGCGCTCTAGCGCCGGCCGATCAGCATGCCGATGATCAGGCCCAGGCCGGCAGCGGCGCCGATGGCCCTCCACGGATGGTCGTGCACGTAGTCGTCGGCTGCATGGCCGGCGGCGCGGGCGCGCGCGACGGCGCTGTCCTGCAGATCCTGCAGCCGGATCTTCGCCTGCTGCAGCCGCTCCTGCATGCGCACGCGCAGATCGGACGCGCCGGCGCCGGCCTGGTCGGCCGTGACGCGCAGCACCTCCTCGGCGTCGCCGATGACGGTGCGCAGGTCGCTCATCAGCTTCTCGCGATGGGCAGCTGTCATTTCGCTCATGTTTTCCTCCTTGGTGGGTGATCAAGCGCCGGGCATCCTAGCAGCCCTGCCGCGGCGCGCGGATTTCAGCCGCGGCCGACGAAAGGCATCTTCGTGGCCATGACGTTCATGAACAGCACGTTGGCCGCGAGCGGCAGCTTGGCCATGTGCAGCACCGACTCGGCGACGTGGCGCACGTCCATGCGGTCCTCGACCTTGGTGCTGCCGTCGGCCTGCAGGATACCCTGCGCCATGCGCTGCGTCATCTCGGTGGCGGCGTTGCCGATATCGATCTGGCCGACGGCGATGTCGTACTTGCGGCCGTCGAGCGAGGCCGCGCGCGTCAGCCCGCTGACCGCATGCTTGGTGGCGGTGTAGGGCGCGGAGTTGGGCCGCGGCGCGTAGGCCGAGATCGAGCCGTTGTTGATGATGCGCCCGCCCATCGGCACCTGCGCCTTCATGATGCGGAAGGCCTGCTGCGTGCAGTAGAAGACGCCGCTCAGGTTGGTGTCGACCACGCTGCGCCACTGCTCGACCGTCAGATCCTCGAGCGGCAGCGGCGGCGCGCCGGTGCCGGCGTTGTTGAACAGCAGGTCGAGCCGGCCGAAGCGCGCGCGCACGAAGTCGAACAGCGCGGCCACCGAATCCGGGCGCGTCATGTCGGCGGGCACGGCCAGCGCGCGCTGGGCGATGTCGCCGAAGGGGTCGCCGGCGGCAGCGATGGCTTCGCGCAGCGCCTCCAGCCGGCGGCCGGCGAAGACCACGCGCCAGCCGTCTTCGACCAGGCGGATCGCCGCAGCCTTGCCGATGCCGCTGCCGGCGCCGGTGACGAGTGCGATGCGGTTGTGCGGATCGGCCATCGGGTGCTCCGGATGCGTGCGAGGCCGCAGTCTGCCATCAATGGCCGGACAGGCCCAGCCACAGCCACAGCCATTGCCACAGCGCGAAGCCGGCCAGCAGCAGCGCCGAAGCGCGGTTGACCCATGCCTGCACGCGCGCGTCGAAGCGCGTGCGCAGCCGGCCGACCGCCGTGCTGAGCAGCAGCCACCACAGCGCCGAGCCGGCCAGCACGCCGGCGATCATGGTCCACGGCGAGCCACCCGCGACGCGTGCGCCGAGCGTGCCGAACACGGCGATGAACGAGAAGATCGTCGCCGGGTTCGACAGCGTCAGCGCGAAGCTGCCGGCAAAACACGCCGGCAGCCCGGCGCCGCCGCCGGCCTGCGCCGGCTGCGTGGCCGGCGCGCTGTGCCAGATGCGCCAGGCCAGCCAGAGCAGGAAAGCGCCGCCGCCAAGCGCCAGCGGCACGCGCGCGCCGGCCAGCGCGTCGATGAGCCGGGTGACGCCGAAAGCGCCGACCGCGCCGTACAGCGCGTCGGCCGCGGCCGCGCCCAGCCCGGTGGCCAGCCCGACGCGCGCGCCGCGCTGCAGCGTGCGCTGGATCACCAGCAGCCCGATCGGGCCCACCGGCGCGGCGATCGACAGGCCGATCAGCAGCGACTGCGCGAACAGCGCCGCCTGGCTCACCCCTTGGGCGCTGCGGCGCGGCGCGCCAGACCCTCGATGGCCAGCGCGTAGCCGTCGATGCCGAAGCCGACGACGATGCCGGCCGCGGCCGGCGACAGGTAGGAATGGTGGCGAAAGGGCTCGCGCGCATGCACGTTGCTGATGTGCACTTCGATCATCTGCACGCCCGCGCCCTTGACGGCGTCGTGCAGCGCGACGCTGGTATGCGTGTAGGCGCCGGCATTGAAGACCACGCCGAGCAGCTGGCCGGCACGCTGCGCGGTGCCGGCCTCGTGGATCCAGTCGATCAACACGCCTTCGTGGTTGCTCTGGCGGAAGTCGATGCCCAGGCCCAGCCGCTGGCCGGTGGTCTCGCACAGCACGCGCACGTCGTCCAGCGTCGCATGGCCGTAGACCGCCGGCTCGCGTTGGCCCAGCAGGTTCAGGTTGGGGCCGTTCAGGACCAGGATCGTCGACATGCTCGTGCTGCTCCGCTCAGGGGGCGCCAGTATCCCCCGGGCCGGCGGTGGGAATGCGCCTGCACGCGCACGGCGCCGGCCGGCCGGTGAACAGCCCGAAGGCGCCGATCGCCTCGCCCACGGCCATCGTGCCGCCGTCGACCGCAGCACAGCCTGCTGCGCACGCCGCGCGCAGCAGCGCGGTATCCAGCGGAAAGTAGACGCCTTCAGAGACCCAGAGCTGTGGCCGCAACAGCTGGGCCGCAGCGGCAGACTCACCTGGGCACAGGGCCCGCGCCAGGGCGGGCTGCGCTGCGACCCCGACATGGATATGGAGGCGCGCCTGTCGTGCGCCGCCTCGGGCCACGCCTGCCTGATGACGCTGAGCGACGCACGCGCGCTGCAGCTGGTGTCGCGCCAGGGCTTCGGCGAGCCGGCGCAGTACGGCCCGAAGGCGCCGGCCACGATCAAGGCGCTGCCGGCGACGGCCGCCGAATCAGCCTGACCGAAGCGCTGGCCCGCGCGCGCGGCTACCCGAACGCCGATCCGAGTGTGGAGCCGGATGCCGGCTGGGGTAGCGATCCTTCCGAGGGCAACGAGGATCTGGTGCGCGTGATCAAGGCGCGTCAGGCCTCTTGCCTGACGACGTTCGCGGCGAAGAGCGCGAAGGCGCCCGGACTGCGGTGCGGCCCGAACGAGTCGGCAGACCGCATCGCCGCCATGCACGCTGCAATGGACAATGCGCCGATGACTGAAGACATGGTGCGCCGCAGCTTAGGTGCCAAGCTGTTCGATGACGCCGCAATGTTCGTCAGCAGCCGCATGCTGTCCCGCGAAGTGGCTTCGGCTGAGCTGTCGCTGGTGGAGAAGGTTGCGATTCACGTATGGACACTGGACACTTCGCCTGTACCTTGGTTCGCGCGCATCAATGCCATGATGCGCATGGCGGAAATCAGCGCGGAAGAGTTCGGCGCTGTCATGCCGGTGGCGCACTCGCTGCTGAGCGGGTTGCGCAAGCTGCCGCCGTTCGTCGGAACGGTGTTCCGCGGCGTCAAGGAGCGTCCCATCGGCGCTGAAGCGTTCGAGCAGTTCGTGCGGAACCACGAAACGCAAGCTGAGGTCTATCATCCTGGGTTCGTAGGGGCGTCGATGATTGAATCCTCGGTGCTGCGAGGCCGGGCGCGGCTGATGATCGAGTCGAAGACGGCGCGCGATATCAGCAGCTTGTCCAGCAAGCCGCAGCAGCGCGAGGCGCTCTTCATGCCGCCGCTAAAACTGGCTCCTGAGCGTGTCGCGAGGAAGGGAAAGGTGGTCGAGATATGGGCAAGCGAGATCTGAAGGGAGGTCTTCCGCTGTGCGTCGGTATCGGTCAGCCGCGGCCTTTGCCGCCAGTCTCAGCTGAGCGACTCGCCGAAATGGAAGCCCAATCGCAGCGCCAGCGGAAGCTGGAGGAAGAGGCCGGCTTGTGGGTTAACGGCGAGTTCGTCGAGCCGGAAGACGACCCGGACGGCTTCGACCGGCGCATGACTGGCGTCTGATCACCAGAACGCCGCATAAGCCGGCAGCTTTACCGACTCTCCCAGCCGCTTGCCAGCGGGCAGCGCGGCCTCGGCCTGAAGGCGCCATGCGCCGGCTTGGTCGAAGGTGCCGCCAGGCTGACGACCTGGATCGCGTTGCTGCCGCTCGCTGTTGCCGCCCAGGTAGTCGTCGCGCCGTCAAGCCTGCGCACCTTGATCGAGCGCGCCGTGGCGGCGCTCACGTCCGAGCCGCAGTCGAGCACGAGTTGCGTGCCCGCGTCGCCGATGCCACGCATCGACCGTCATCGTGACGCCGTCGGACGTGTGCGCGTGCACCGCGCTGGCTGCGGACAGCCAGGCATCGAGCGTGAGCGCCGCGCCACCCGTCGTGTGCGCATGCGCGGCGTCGGCCGCGCTCAGCACGGGCGCGCCAGACAGCGGCGGCGAGTCCGCCAGGTGTGCGGGCGCAGCATCGGCAATACTCAGGCCGGCGCTGCGGGTTGCGGACAGAGCGCCGGTGTCGGCGGCATGCGCGCCAGCGCGAGCAGCGAGTTTGGCGCCAGGCCCTGGGCGCGAGCATCGCAGGGAAGTCCGCGCAGCCGACCGCCTCGAGCCTTGCGTCGCGGCCTGCCCGGGGCCGGCTTTGCCGCCGCCGTGTCTGCACGTCGGCGGCCGTTGCGTTTCGGCTATGCGCCGGAAGCAGGCGCACGTTGCCGTGCCTTTTGATCGCGAATCCGTATCAGCCGCACGGGGACGCGCCACATCGCCGCCTGCGGCCGCACCGAGGCGCGCGCTGTCAGCCTGTGTTGGTTTGGCGTCAAGGTCGGGTCAGCGCGCCGCCGGAAGATGCCGCGCTTGCGGTGGATTCGCCGCCGCCTTCGTGTTTTTCAAATCTCAGGAGACACCATGGACGACGACCTGACCAGACGGATCGCCAGTCATCCGAAGTATCAGGAACTGAAAACCAAGCGCAGCAGCTTGGGCTGGAAGCTGACGATCGCGATGCTGGTCGTGTACTACGGCTTCATCCTGCTCATCGCCTTCGACAAGCAGCTGCTGGCCACGCGCATCGGCAGCGGCGTGATGACCTGGGGCATGCCCATCGGCCTGTTCGTCATCCTGTTCACGATCGTCATCACCGCGATCTACGTGCGGCGCGCGAACAGCGAGTTCGACAAGCTGTCCGACGACATCACCAAGGCGGTGCTGAAATGAAATCGACCACCAAGTTCGCTCTGCCGATCGCCGCGCTGATCGCGGCCGGCGTGGCCTTCGCCGCCGGCGGCGACCTCGGCCAGGCCGAGAAGCAGGCCACCAACTGGACCGCGATCGCGATGTTCGCGATCTTCGTCGTCTTCACGCTGTTCATCACCAAGTGGGCGGCGTCGCGCACCAAGAGCGCGGCCGACTTCTACACCGCCGGCGGCGGCATCACCGGCTTCCAGAACGGCCTGGCGATCGCCGGCGACTACATGTCGGCGGCCTCGTTCCTGGGCATCTCGGCGGCGGTGATGGCCTCCGGCTTCGACGGGCTGATCTATTCGATCGGCTTCCTGGTCGGCTGGCCGGTGGTCACCTTCCTGCTCGCCGAGCGGCTGCGCAACCTCGGCAAGTTCACCTTTGCCGACGTCGCCGCGTTCCGCTTCGCGCAGACGCCGGTGCGCATCTTCGCCGCCAGCGGCACGCTGGTGGTGGTGGCCTTCTACCTGATCGCGCAGATGGTCGGCGCCGGCCAGCTGATCAAGCTGCTGTTCGGGCTGGAATACATGTACGCGGTGGTCATCGTCGGCGTGCTGATGATGGTCTACGTGCTGTTCGGCGGCATGACCGCCACCACCTGGGTGCAGATCATCAAGGCCATCATGCTGCTCGGCGGCGCGACCTTCATGGCGGTGATGGTGATGGCGCAGTTCGGCTTCAGCCCCGAAGCGCTGTTCGCCAAGTCGGTGGAGATCAAGACCGCGATCGCGGCCCAGGCCGGCCAGTCGGCCGAGGAGGCGGCCAGGACCGGCTTCTCGATCATGGGTCCGGGCGGCTTCGTCAAGGACCCGATCAGCGCCATCAGCTTCGGCATGGCGCTGATGTTCGGCACCGCCGGGCTGCCGCACATCCTGATGCGCTTCTTCACCGTGCCCAACGCCAAGGAAGCGCGCAAGTCGGTGCTGTGGGCCACCACCTGGATCGGCTACTTCTACATCCTGACCTTCATCATCGGCTTCGGCGCCATCGTCTTCGTGCTGACCAACCCGCAGTTCCTGGACGCCAAGGGCGGCCTGATCGGCGGCAGCAACATGGCGGCGGTGCACCTGGCCAATGCGGTCGGCGGCAACGTCTTCCTCGGCTTCATGTCGGCGGTGGCCTTCGCCACCATCCTGGCGGTGGTCGCCGGCCTGACGCTGAGCGGCGCCTCGGCCGTGTCGCACGACCTGTACGGCACCGTCATCAAGGGCGGCAAGGCCGACAGCGCCAGCGAGTTGAAGGTGTCGCGCATCACCACGGTGGGTCTGGGCATCGTCGCGGTGATCCTGGGCATCGCCTTCGAGAAGCAGAACATCGCCTTCATGGTCAGCCTGGCCTTCGCCATCGCCGCGTCGGCCAACTTCCCGGTGCTCTTGATGAGCGTGCTGTGGAAGGGCTGCACCACGCGCGGCGCGGTCATCGGCGGCTTCCTCGGGCTGATCAGCTCGGTGGCGCTGACCGTGGTCTCGCCGGCGGTGTGGGAAGCCACGCTCGGCAACCCCAAGGGCTCGGCCTGGTTCCCGTACACCAGCCCGGCGCTGTTCTCGATGACCATCGGCTTCGTCGGCATCTGGCTGTTCTCCGTCCTCGACGGCAGCCAGCGCGCGGCGCAGGACAAGGCCGGCTTCCTGGCCCAGCAGGTGCGCAGCGAGACCGGCATCGGCGCGGCCGGCGCGTCGGGCCACTGAGAGAAGGTGCCGTGGCGACGGCGAAGTCCGCTGCGGCAAGGTCGACGGGACTGCAGGCTGCGGCCGCGCAGTCCCTTTTTCGTTCGGACGGCCCGATGAGCGCCAGCTTCGATTTCGAGGTCCCGCCTTTCGACACGCTGAACGCGGCGCAGCAGGCGCTGCTGCGTGCCACCGCCGGCCTGGTGCATTTCGCCGCCGGCGACCCGGTGCTGACGCCGCAGATGGAGGCGACGCACGCCTACCTGCTGGTGCAGGGCCACGTGCGGCGCGAGGCCGGGCTGCTGCCCGAGGCCAGCTGGGGCCCGGGCACGCTGTTCGGCGCGCGCGCCGTGCTCGCGGCGCGCGCCAGCAGCAGCTCGCTGGCGCTGGACGAGGTCACGGCCTGGCAGATCCCGAAGGCGACGCTGCAGTCGCTGCTGTCGGCCAACCCTGCGTTCTGCGCCGCGGTGTTCGGCGAGGTCGCGCGCCGGCTGTCCCAGCAGGAGGCGCGCGGCGAACAGCGCGAGTTCCTGTCGCTGATGATGGCGCGCGTGCGCGACGCCTACGTGCGCAAGCCCTTCTACGTGGACGGCGCGCTCGACCTGGTCGGCGTCTGCGCGCTGATGCACGAGGCCGGCCAGAGCAACGCGCTGGTGCGCGACGGCGAGCGCATCGGAATGTTCACCACCACCGACCTGCGCGACGCGCTGCTGCGCCGCGGCCCCGGCGGCGGCATCCTGCCGCCGGGCGCCGTGGCGGTGCGCGAGGTCGCGCGCTTCGACCTGGTCAGCGTCAGCGCCGACGGCGAGCTGTTCGAGGCGCTGCTGCTGATGCTGCGCCACCGCGTGCACCGCGTGCTGGTGCGCGACGGCGCAGGCATCGCCGGCGTGCTGAGCCAGCTCGACCTGATGAGCTTCGTCTCGAACCACTCGCACCTGATCGCGCTGCAGGTCGAGCAGGCCGAGGACATCGCCGAGCTGAAGGCCGCGGCGCTGCAGTTGGACGGATTGGTGGCGCTGCTGCACGGCGGCGGCGTCAAGGTCGAGGTCATCGCCGGCATGGTGCGCGTGCTCAACGCGCAGGTGTTCGAGCGGCTGTGGTCCTTCGTCGCGCCGCCGGAGCTGATCGCCAACAGCTGCCTGCTGGTGATGGGCAGCGAAGGCCGCGGCGAGCAGATCCTGAAGACCGACCAGGACAACGCGCTGCTGCTGCGCGACGGCTTCGAATACCCCGGACTGCCGCAGGTGGCTGCGGCCTTCAACCAGGCGCTGATCGAGTTCGGCTGGCCGCCCTGTCCCGGCGACATCATGCTGACCAACCCGCTGTGGTGCGCGCCGCTGGCCGCCTTCCGCGAGCGCATCCGCGGCTGGATCTACGGCGGCGACAACGAAGGGCCGATGCGGCTGGCGATCTTCATGGACGCCCACGCCGTCGCCGGCGACGCCGCGCTGCTGCAGCAGGCGCGGCAGTTCATGCACGACATCCTGCCCGACCACCAGGCCTTCCTGGCGCGCTTTGCCGGCGCGGTCGAGCAGTTCCAGGAGCCGGCCGGCTGGTGGGCGCGGCTCACCGGCCAGCGCGGCCGGGACGACGCGCCCTTCGACCTCAAGAAGCTCGGCATCTTCCCGATCGTGCACGGCGTGCGCAGCCTGGCGCTGCAGGCGCACGTGACGAGCCTGAGCACCGCCGAGCGGCTGCGCGCGCTGGCCGACGCGCAGCAACTCGAAGCTGGTCTGGCGCGCGACCTCCTCGAGGCGCTGCATTTCCTGATGGGGCTGCGGCTGAAGAACCATCTGGCGCAGCGCCAGCTCGGGCGGCCGGCCGACAACCTGGTGCGCCTGTCGGCGTTGAGCACGCTGGAGCGCGACCGGCTGCAGGACACGCTGGGCATCGTCAAGCGCTTGCGCCAGCACTTGCAGCAGCATTTCAGGCTGGCCGCGCTGTAGCCCGGCGCGGGCGCCCGCGCCTTGCTGCCGGCCGCCCGCGCCGGGCACGTCAGACCCCGGTCAGCCGCCGGGACAGAATGTTCGCGCAAGGCCCGACCGGGCCGTACGACGGGAGACAAGCGCGATGCAAGAACGCCTGCGCTCGCAGCGGCTGCTGGCCTTGTTCTGCGCCGCGCTGGCGCTGTTCAACTTTCCGCTGCTGGCGCTGTGGGACCGTGACGCGCTGATCTTCGGCGTGCCGCTCTTCCCCGCGGCGCTGTTCGCGCTGTGGGCGCTGCTGATCGCGGCGCTGGCGCTGATCCTGGAACGCCGGGCAGACTGATGCTGGCCGCGCCGCTGGTCATCGGCACGGCCTTCGCCTACCTGTCGCTGCTGTTCGCGGTGGCCAGCTTCGGCGACCGCCGCGCCGCCGCCGGCCGCTCGGTGATCGGCAACCCCTGGGTCTATGCGCTGTCGATGGCGGTGTACTGCAGCGCCTGGACCTACTTCGGCAGCGTCGGCCGCGCCGCCTCGGGCGGCATCTGGTTCCTGCCGATCTACCTGGGCCCGATGCTGGCGATGATCGTGGCGTGGACGGTGGTGCGCAAGATGATCCGCATCGCGCGCCAGCACCGCATCACCTCGATCGCCGACTTCATCGCCAGCCGCTACGGCAAGAGCCCCGCGCTGGCCGGGCTGGTGACGCTGATCACCGTGGTCGGGCTGCTGCCCTACATCGCGTTGCAGCTCAAGGGCATCGCGGTGGCCTATGCGTTGATGACGCAGCCGGCCGGCGGGCCGGCCGCCGCCGCGCCCTGGTGGGCCGACGGCACGCTGTACGTGGCGCTGGCGCTGGCCGGCTTCACCATCGTCTTCGGCGCGCGCCACCTGGACAGTACCGAGCGCCATGAGGGCATGGTCGCCGCCATCGCCTTCGAATCGGTGGTCAAGCTGCTGGCCTTCCTGGCCGTCGGCGCCTTCGTCGTCTGGGGGCTGTTCGATGGCCTTGGCGACCTGTTCGCACGCGCCGCCGCGGTCCCGGAGCTGGCGCGGCTGCTGACGCTGGGCCAGGGCCAGGACTTCGCCTACGCACAATGGTTCGCGATGACGATGCTGGCGGCGCTGTCGGCGATCTTCCTGCCGCGGCAGTTCCAGGTGATGGTGGTCGAGAACGTCGACGAGCGCCACCTGAAGCGCGCGGCCTGGGTCTTTCCGCTGTACCTGCTGCTCATCAACCTGTTCGTGCTGCCGATCGCGTTGGCCGGGCTGCTGCAGTTCGGCAGCGGCGCCAACGCCGAAGGCTTCGTGCTGACGCTGCCGCTGGCCGCCGGCCGCGAGGCGCTGGCGCTGCTGGCTTTCGTCGGCGGGCTGTCGGCCGCCACCGGCATGGTCATCGTCGAGGCGATCGCCGTGTCGACGATGGTCTGCAACGACCTGGTGATGCCGCTGCTGCTGCGCACGCGCCGGCTGCAGGCGGCGCGCGCGGCGCATGGCGGCGACCTGAGCGGCTTCCTGCTCGGCATCCGGCGCGCGGCCATCGTCGCCATCCTGCTGCTCGGCTACCTGTACTACCGGCTGGCCGGCGACGCCTATGCGCTGGTCGGCATCGGGCTGATCAGCTTCGCGGCGGTGGCGCAGTTCGCGCCGGCGATGCTCGGCGGCATGTACTGGAAGGGCGGCACGCGTGCCGGCGCGCTGGCCGGCCTGCTGGCCGGCTTCGCACTGTGGGTCTACACGCTGATGCTGCCGTCGCTGGCCAAGTCGGGCTGGCTGCCGGCCGGCTTCCTGGAGCACGGCGCCTTCGGCACCGATCTGCTGCGGCCCGAGGCGCTGTTCGGGCTCGGCGGCATGGACTACCTGACGCATTCGCTGTTCTGGAGCCTGCTGGCCAACGTGGCGCTGTACACGACGGTGTCGCTGTGGCGGCCGCCGTCGGCCCGCGAAGCCGGCCAGGCGCTGCTGTTCGTCGACGTGTTCCGCCGCGGCGCGGCCGGCGGGCCGGTGTTCTGGCGCGGCCGCGCGCGCGTCGCCGACCTGCTGCCGCTGCTCGGGCGCTTTCTCGGCCCGGCGCGCGCCCGCGCGCTGTTCGACGACTACGCGCACCGCCAGGGCGTGGCGCATCGCGACGCGCTGCGGCCCGACGCACGGCTGGTGCAGTTCGTCGAGACGCAGCTGGCCGGCGCCATCGGCAGCGCGTCGGCGCGGGTGATGGTGGCGTCGGTGGCGGAAGAGGACTCGCTGGCGCTGGACGACGTGATGCGCATCCTCGACGAAGCCTCGCAGATCCGTGCCTATTCGCAGCAGCTCGAACAGGTGACGGGCGAGCTGCGGCAGGCCAACGAGCAGCTGAAGAGCCTGGACCGCATGAAGGACGACTTCATGTCGTCGGTGACGCACGAGCTGCGCACGCCGCTGACCTCGATCCGCGCATTGGCCGAGCTGATGCGCGACGACGCCGACATGCCGGCCGAGCAGCGCCAGCAGTTCCTGGACATCGTCGTCGCCGAGACCGAGCGTCTGAGCCGGCTCGTCAACCAGGTGCTGGACATGGCCAAGATCGAGTCCGGCCATGCCGAATGGCACAACGCCGAGGTCGACCTGAAGGCGCTGGTCGAACACGCGGCGCAGACCACGCGCGAGATGTTCCGCGAGCGCGGCGCGGTGCTGGAACTCGAGCTGCCGGCGCAGGTGCCGACGATCCGCGCCGACGCCGACCGCCTGACGCAGGTGCTGCTGAACCTGCTGGGCAACGCGGCCAAGTTCGTGCCGGACAGCGGCGGGCGCGTGCAGCTGCGGCTGCAGGTCCAGCCCGGCGCGCTGCGCGTCGAAGTGCAGGACAACGGCCCCGGCGTGCCGCCGGAACAGCGCGCGCTGGTGTTCGAGAAGTTCCGCCAGGGCGGCGACGCGCTGAACCGGCCGCAGGGCACCGGCCTCGGGCTGCCGATCAGCCGCCAGATCGTCGAGCACTTCGGCGGCCGCATGGGCCTGCGCGATGACACGGCGCAAGGTGCATGCTTCTGGTTCACGCTAGCTTTGCACCGCGACGCAGCGTCGGGAGACACGCGATGAGTCACAAGGTCCTGATTGCCGACGACGAGCCGAACATCGTCGTCTCGCTCGAATATCTGCTCAAGCGCGCCGGCTACGAGGTGCTCGTCGCGCGCGACGGCCAGCAGGCCATCGACGCCATCCGCCGCGAGCGCCCGCGGCTGGTGCTGCTGGACGTGATGATGCCGATCAAGAGCGGCCACGAAGTCTGCCAGGAACTGCGCGCCGACGAGTCGCTGCGCGGCACGTTGGTGCTGATGCTCAGCGCCAAGGGCCGCGACACCGATGTCGACAAGGGGCTGGGCGTCGGTGCCGACGCCTACATGACCAAGCCCTTCTCCACCAAGGAGCTGGCGGCCAAGGTGGCGGAGATGCTGGGCGCGCCGTCTTGAAGAAGGCCGACAAGCACCTGATCGCCGCGTGGGCCGCGCCCGGGCTGCTGCTGGCGCTGTTCGGCTGCGGCGGCGGCGCCTGGCTGTGGGCCACGCTGGACGAGGCCGAGCGCGCCACGCTGGGCGCGGTGCTGCAAACGCGCGGCATGCTGCTGGTGCTGGTGGCGCTGGCGCTGTGGGCGCTGGCCGCCTGGGCGCTGAACCGGCTCTACCAGCAGCACGTGGCCGCCGCGGCACGACTGCTGGAACAGGCGCGTTCGCGCAGCGGCGGCGACGTCGCGCATGCACTGAGCTGCGACGGCTCCGCCGCGCTGCGCGGCCTGGCCGAGACGCTGAACACGCTGGTACAGCAGCGCAGCGAGCTGCACGAGCGCATGGACGCCAAGGTGGCCGAAGCCGCGCGCCACATCGACCAGGAGCGCCAGCGCCTGGCGGCGCTGATGTCCGAGCTGACGCAGGCGGTGGTGGTGTGCAACCTGGACGGCCGCATCCTGCTCTACAACCAGCGCGCGCGGCGGCAGTTCCGCGCCTTGTCCGATGCGCCGCAGCTGGCCGGCGGCGCCGAGCTGATCGGCCTGGGCCGCTCGATCTACAGCGTGTTCGAACGCCGGCTGGTCGCGCATGCGCTGGAGAACATCCAGCAGCGGCTGCAGCGCGGCGCGGCGCAGCCGACCGCGCAGTTCGTCACCAGCACGCGCGCCGGCCAGCTGCTGCGCGCGCTGATGGCGCCGGTGCGCGCCGCCGGCGCCGACCCGGCGATGCACGGCTTCGTGCTGATGCTGGACAACATCACGCGCGAGTTCGAGCAGGAGTCGGCGCGCGACGCGCAGCTGCATGCCTTCACCGAAGGCACGCGCGCCGCGCTCGGCAACCTGCAGGCGGCGGTGGAGATGCTGGAGATGCCCGACCTGGAGCCGGCGATGCGCGAGCGTTTCCAGACCGTGGTGCGCGACGAGGTGCAGGGCATGGGCCGGCGCGTGCAGGAGCTGGCCGCGCGCGGCGCGCAGGAGCTGCGCACGCGCTGGCCGCTGGAGGACATGCTCGGCGCGGACTTCGCCGCCGCTGCACAGCGGCGGCTGGAAGGCCTGGGCATGCGCGTGTCGGCGCACGAGGTCGACGCCGCGCTGTGGCTGAAGGTGGACAGCTTCTCGCTGCTGCAGGCGTTGGCCAGCCTGGCGCAGCGCCTGCTCGACGAATACGGGATCCGACTGGTCGAGCTGCGCCTGGCCGCGTCCGGCCATGGGGCGCGCGCCCGCCTGGACCTGCTGTGGGTCGGCCAGGCGATGAGCACCGAGACCGTGATCGGCTGGGAGACCGAGCCGATGCGCATCGGCACCGAGAGCAGCGCGCTGTCGGTGCGCGACGTGGTGCAGCGCCACGGCGCCGAGTTCTGGTTCGAGCGCGAGCGCGTGCGCCACGCGGCCATGTTCCGCTTCCTGCTGCCGCTGGCCGGCGCGCAGGCACCGCTGGAGGCCGACACCTTCGTGCGCGGCGAGAGCCGGCCCGAGTACTACGACTTCGACCTGTTCGCCCAGACCGAATCGAGCCGCGCGCTCGACGAACGGCCGCTGGCCGAGTTGAGCTACACGGTATTCGACACCGAAACCACCGGGCTGAACCCTTCGCAGGGCGACGAGATCATCCAGATCGGCGCGACGCGCATCGTCGCCGGCAAGCTGCGCCGGCAGGAATGTTTCGAGCAGCTGGTCGATCCGCAGCGCGACATTCCGGCCGCCGGCATCCCGATCCACGGCATCGAGCCGCAGATGGTGGCCGGCCAGCCGACCATCGACAGCGTGCTGCCGTCCTTCCACGCCTTTGCGCAGGACACGGTGCTGGTCGGCCACAACGCCGCCTTCGACATGCGCTTCCTGCAGCTGAAGGAAGAACGCAGCGGCGTGCGCTTCGAGCAGCCGGTGCTCGACACGCTGCTGCTGTCGGCCCTGGTGCAGCCGAACCAGGACGCGCACGGCCTGGAGGCGATCGCCGAGCGCCTGGGCGTCACGGTGATGGGCCGCCACACCGCGCTGGGCGACGCGATCGTCACCGCCGAAGTGTTCCTGAAGCTGCTGCCGCTGCTGCAGGCCCAGGGCATCCACACGCTGGGCCAGGCGCGCGAGGCGGCGCAGAAGACGCTGTATGCGAGGCTGCAGTACTGACGCTGACGCCGCTCAGAGATGCGCCTGCCGCACCAGCTCGGCGCGCAGCGCGCGCAGCTGCGCCTTCAGCCGCCGCTGGTTGACCGCGCCCACGCGCAGCATGATCTTCTGCCCGGCGCTGGCCGACTCGAACTGCGCATCGGCGAACTCGTAGCGCAGCCAGGGCCGTTCGGACGGCAGCTCGCCCTTGACCTCGACCAGCGTCAGCGGCAACAGCGCCGGTGCGTCGGGCGACGCCAGCAGCTGGTCGATCACCGCCATCAACCGGCTATGGAAACGCTGGCCGGGATAGCCGAGCTGCTCGTAGGCCGGCTGCAGCAGCGGCAGCATGCGGCCGTAGAGCGCGACCGCGGCCGCGGGGTCGATCTGCTCGGCCAGCAGCACCAGCGGCGTGTAGCGTGCGGCGTTGTCCGGATCAGCATGCAGGCGGCCGTCGCGTTCCAGCACCTGGAAGCGTCCCGGCGTGGGCTGCAGCGGCCACAGCCGCGGCGGCGCATGCTCGCGGCCCAGGTTGTCGACCGTGACGACGAAGCGGTGCACGAAGTCGTCGGCGATCAGCAGCTTCATTCCCCGTGTGCCGAGCAGCGCCGACAGCGCCGCGGCGACGCCGCCTTCGTCGAGCGGCCCTTCGGCCACCTTCGGTTCGGGCAGCGGCGCGGCCGAAACCGCTGCGACCGGGGGAAGCGCGGCCGAGGCCGCAGGCAACGCTGCCGATGGCGTCAGCGGCGTCGGACCGGCCTGCAGCTGCGGCGGCGGCGTGCTGATGTACGCCCACCAGCCACCCGCGGCCAGCGCCAGCAGCAGCACGGACAGCACCCGAAAGCCGGCGGACAGGCGCGGCCGCCGCGGCGGCGGGATCAGCGCGCGCGCGCCGACTTCCGGCGGCTGGCCGTTTGGCGTCCCTGATTGCTTGGCGATCTGCTCGGCCATCGTCACCTCGCCCCGACACCTGGGCAGAGTGGGACTCGAGCGCGTGCGGCAAGTTCCGCCGCATGCGGGCCTCGGGCCCGCGCTCCAACTGATCGACGTCGGGCTTCAGGCCCGCCGCTGCGGCGCGGCGGCGCAGATCTCGGCCACCCGTTCGCGCAGCTGCGGCAGCAGTTCCTGCTCGAACCAGGGATGCCGCGCCAGCCAGCCGTTGTTGCGCGGGCTCGGGTGCGGCAGCGGCACCAGCGCCGGCCAGTGCGCGCGCCAGCGGCGCACGGCGTCGCCGAGCGGCGCGTGTTCGTCCGGCAGGTGGTAGGCCATGGCGTAGCGGCCGATGACCAGCGTCAACTGCACATGGCGCAGCCGCTGCAGCAGCTCGGCACGCCAGCGCGGCGCGCATTCGGGGCGCGGCGGCAGGTCGCCCGAGCGGCCCTTGCCGGGGTAGCACATGCCCATCGGCAGGATCGCGACCAGGCGCGAGTCGTAGAACTGCGCGCGTGTCAGGCCCAGCCAGCCGCGCAGCCGCTCGCCGCTGGCATCGTCGAAGGGGATGCCGCTGGCGTGCACCTTGCGCCCCGGCGCCTGCGCGGCGACGAGGATGCGCGCGGCGGGATGCAGCTGCAGCACCGGCCGCGGCCCCAGCGGCAGATGCGGCGCACACAGCGTGCAGGCGCGCACCTGGCGCAGCAGCGCCGACGTCGACACCACGCCCGGATCGGCCTAGAACGGCAGCCCGACGTAGTTCTCGGCCAGGGAACGCTGCGCCGCCTCCGACGAGAACAGGTAATCCAGTTCGGTCTGCTGCAGCTTGCGGTCGTATTCCAGGCTGTCGGGGAAGGTGTGCAGCAGGGTCGTCATCCACCACGAGAAGCGTTGCGCCTTCCACACCCGCGCCAGCGCCTTGGCCGAGTAGTTGTCCAACCCGCTGTCGTCGCCGTTCTGGTAGTGCGCCAGCAGCGCGTGGTACAGGTAGTAGATGTCCGAAGCCGCGCTGTTCAGGCCGCGCGCGCCGGTGGGCGGCACGATGTGCGCGGCGTCGCCGGCCAGGAACAGGTGGCCCCAGCGCATCGGCTCGGCGACGAAGCTGCGCAGCGGCGCGATGCTCTTCTCGATCGACGGGCCGGTGATCAGCTTTTGCGCCACCTCGGCCGGCAGCCGGCGCTTCAGCTCGTCCCAGAAAGCCGCGTCGCTCCAGTCTTCGGGTTTGTCGGACAGCGGCACCTGGATGTAGTAGCGGCTCAGCACCTGCGAACGCAGCGAGCACAGCGCAAAGCCGCGCTCGTGGCGCGCGTAGACCAGCTCCGGCGACACCGGCTTGGTGCGCGACAGCACGCCCAGCCAGCCGAAGGGGTAGACCTTCTCGTATTCCTTCAGCACGTTCTTCGGGATCGACTTGCGGCTCACGCCGTGGAAGCCGTCGGCGCCGATCACGTAGTCGCAGTCGATGCGCACGATCTCGTCGCCGTCGCGGTAGCTGACGTAGGGCGCCCGGCCGGTCAGATCGTGCGGCTGCACGTCCTCGGCGTTGTGGATGACCACGCCCTTCATCCGGTCGCGCGCCTCGTACAGGTCGCGCGTCAGCTCGGTCTGGCCGTAGACCACCACCGAGCTGCCGCCGCTGTACTTGTGCAGATCCACGCGCTTCAGGTCGCCGTGGTTGGAGATGAAGAAGCCCTCGTGGATCTCGCCTTCGCGGTCCATGCGCTCGCCGCACTGCGCCTCGCGCATCAGTTCGGCGAAGCCGTGCTCGAGCACGCCGGCCCGGATGCGCGCCAGCACGTATTCGCGGCTCTGCCGCTCGAGCACGATGGTGGCTATGCCCTTCAAGTGCAGCAGCTGCGACAGCATCAGCCCCGACGGGCCGCCGCCGATGATGCAAACCTGGGTCTTCATGCCTTGTCTCCGGGGGTGTGTTGCGACAGGCCGAACGATAGTGCGCGACAGCCCGCCGCGGAAGGGCCGCATCCTTCGGCCGCTTGTACATTTCGAACATGCACGGCACGGCGATCCGCAGCTGGGGCCTGTTCGGCGAGAGCGCCAACCTGCCCGACCCGCTGCACATCGAGACCATCGCCATCCGCTCGGCGCTGCACGACTGGGAGCTGGCACCGCACCGCCATGCGCGGCTGCACCAGCTGCTGCTGCTGCGCAGCGGCCGGGGCTCGCTGCATCTGGAAGGCCAGGCGCTGGCGCTGCCGGCGATGTCGCTGGTCAACGTGCCGCCGGGCGCCGTGCATGCCTTCGCTTTCGAGCGCGGCACGCAGGGCTGGGTGGCGACGCTGGCCGACGACCTGGTGGCGCAGCTGCTGGCCGCGGCCGGCGACGAGCGGCGGCTGCTGGCGCAGGGCGGCGTGTTCGCTGCGCACGACGCGCTGCCCGCGCTGATGGCGCAGATCGCCGCCGAGTTCGACACGGCCGCGCCGTCGCGCGCGCTGGTGCTGCAGGGCCTGAGCGCGGCGCTGCTCGGCCACGCGGCGCGCACCGCAGTGCAGGCCGCCCCGCCGCCGCGCGACGCCCCCGGCTCGGCGCTGCTGCGCCGCTTCGAGCGGCAGGTCGATGCGCACCTGCTCGAACACCGCTCGGTGGCCGAACATGCACGCGCGCTGGCAGTCACGCCCACGCACCTGAGCCGCGTGCTGCGCGGCGCCACCGGCCAGCCGGCGTCGCGGCTGATCGAGCTGAGGCTGATGCGCGAAGCGCGGCGCCAGCTGGCCTACACCAGCCTGCCGGTGACGACCATCGCCTACACGCTGGGCTTCACCGATCCGGCGTACTTCAGCCGCGTCTTCCGCCGCGTCGAGGGGCTGTCGCCGAGCGCCTTTCGCCAGCGGCTGCTGGGGCCCGCCGCGGCCGGCTGAGCGCATGCCGGCGGCAGAGCCGGCATCGCAGCCACTTGCCCGGCAGCCGGCCCATGACTGCGCTACCCTTGCCGCCATGAGCCAGACATTCGATCCCAGCGCCGACACGATCAGCGCCCGTTCCTGGACGCCGACCCCCGGCGCCGCCGTGCGCCAGGCGGCGACGATGGTCGTGCTGCGCCGCGCCGCAGCCGGCATGCAGGTGCTGCTGATGCGCCGCGCGCCGCGTGCCGGCGACATCCACAGCGGTGCCTGCGTCTTTCCCGGCGGGCTGCTCGATGCCGCCGACGCCGAGGGCTGCGCCATGTGCAGCGGCCTGGACGACGCGCAGGCCAGCGCCCGCCTCGGCTTGCCCACTGGCGGGCTGGCCTACTGGTTCGCGGCGCTGCGCGAATGTTTCGAGGAGGCCGGGCTGCTGTACGCGGCAGCGCAGGACCGCTCGCACCTGGGCGCGGCGCAACTGGCGCAGATCGCCGCGCAGCGCGACGCGCTGAACCGCCGCGAACTGACGATGGCCTCGATCTGCAGCCGCTTCGGCATCCACCTGGCGGCCGACCGCATCGCCTACCTGGACCACTGGCTGACGCCGCCGGGCGTGCCCAAGCGCTACGACACGCGCTTCTTCGTCGCCGAGGCGCCCGAGCTGCAGGTCGCGAGCCAGGACGACCACGAAACCGACGCGCAGTTGTGGCTGACGCCCGCCGAAGGCCTGCAGCGGCGCAAGGAGCTGAAGCTCGCGCCGCCGACCTGGAAGATCCTCGAACTGCTGCAGCGCCTGGGCGGCGTCGAAGCGGTGCTGGCGCATGCGCGCGCGCTGCCGTCGGTGCCCTGCGTGATGCCGCGGCTGGCCACTGGCGCCAAGGGGCTCAGGCCGGTGATGCCCGACGAACCGGCCTACGCCGAGATCGGCCGCATCGACCCCGACGGTGCCGGCCATGCCAGCTACGAGCTGAGGCCCGGCGTGGCGGTGCGGCTGTCGCCGCGGCTGCTGCGCATCACCGCCGACAACGGCAGCGTCATGACCGGCCCGGGCACCAACTGCTATCTGATCGGCGGCGGCGAGCGCAACGAATGGGCGGCGCTCGACCCCGGCCCGGTCAGCGACACGCACGTGCAGGCCATCGTCGACGCGGCGCCGGGGCCCATCCGCTGGATCTTCGTCACGCACACGCACAAGGACCATTCGCCCGCCGCGCAGGCCCTGAAGGCGCGCACCGGCGCGGCTCTGCACGGCATGGCCGCGCTGCACAGCGAATGGCAGGACACCGGCTTCCAGCCCGACGTGCCGCTGGCCGGCGGCGAGGTGTTCGCGCTGCCGGGGCAGAGCACGCTGCGCGTGATCCACACGCCCGGCCATGCCGGCAACCACCTGTGTTATCTGCTCGATGAAGAGCGCATGCTGTTCACCGGCGACCACGTGATGCAGGGCTCGACGGTGGTCATCAACCCGCCCGACGGCGACATGAGCGCGTACCTGAAGTCGCTGCGCGAATTGATGGCACTGGACATCGACTGGCTGGCCCCCGGCCACGGCTTCCTGATGCCGCGGCCGCGCCAGGCGATGCAGCAGATCGTCGCGCACCGGCTCGAGCGCGAAGCCAAGGTGCTGCAGGCCTTCGGCAGCCGCGAGCCGTATTCGACCGAGCAGCTGCTGGCCGCGGTCTACGACGACGTGCCGCCGCAGATCCATCCGGTGGCGCGGCGCTCGCTGCTCGCGCACCTGCTGAAGCTGCGCGACGACGGGCGCATCGTCCAGGCGCCCGAGGGACACTGGGCGCGCGCGGCCGCCTGAGCGGCTGCGTCCGCAACCCTTCGCGCGCCGCCCGTTGCGCAAGGCCACGCAGGCCGCTGCCGGCAAGCCCGGCCGGCATGGCGGTGACCAAGGCCGGCCGCACCGCCGGAGTCACGACCGGCCTGATCCGCGCCATCCGGGTACGCGGCGTGCGATGTGTTCGTGGCCTGCGCGCGCTTCAACGTGCGGCCGGTATGAGCACGCCTGGCCGCTCCCAAGTGCTCATCCCGGAGCACGCAGTGCGCAGGGTAGTCCAGTGAGCGCGCCGGGGAGCCGCCGCATGAAGCCCGTCCAAATCCACCACCCGGGGCCGCCGGTGAGTGCACAGCCGCCGGATCGGCTGGTGGGGCTGGCCGAAAGCGTCGACGATCCGGTGGTCAGCCAATGCGGCATCACCACCACGGCGGACGGGCGCTGGGCGCTGTACGTCACCGTCGCGGCAGACGCTGCGGTGCCGATTGCCAGCGTCGAACGCTGCGCCGCCGGTTTCCCGGTGGTCTACGAGGCCGAGCCGCGCGAACCGGTGCGCGCCGGACCGGCCTATCCGAAGCGCAAGACCTGATCCGGAATCGCGATCGAAAAGACGTGCCTGCTTTCGGCGCGTTGCGAGCCCGTGGAGCGACGGGATTGAATACCTCCTCCCGGCCACTTCCTGCCGCTAGCGACTGGCTGCTTCCAGGCACGTCATCTCCGGCGATTGAATCCGAGGCGGGCCGCACGAACTGCGTCAAGTCAGTCCGAACCTGGTCAGCGCCGATAGTCATGACCGGCTGGTCGCATCCGGTATCGTCTTGTGGCCTTCAGCCAACCACCCGGCAAAGCTCCGAAAGGACCAAATCCTGCAAGTCAACTTGACCGATGCGCAGCGAGGCGCCCGGCTCGGCTGGCCTGGCTGCTTTTCTTGCGCTGACGCTGGCATGGGGCCCGGCGCAGGGCCAGGAACGGCTGGACATGCCAGCGTCCTCTCTCGGACCTGCCGTACCCGAGGCGCCCGCTGAGCCGAGAGAGGAACTCCGCCGCTGGAAGCGTTGTCGGCGCGCAGCTCGTAGTTGATGTGGCCGCTCGGTAGTTGGCGTACAACGTGTCGCCGGCTGAATACGCGGTCTCGAACTGGTCTCCGGATTCGATCTTCAAGGTCGCCGACCTGAAGGTCGAGCAAGAGAAGCTGACTCCAGTCCTGGCAAGGTGATGCGATGGCGCAAGGGCCGAGTTCTCGCCGTCGCGCCGCCTTGATGGCTACAGGTCGATCTCGTCGGCGTAGATCAGCCGCCGTTCCATTCGCGGCAGCTCGATGGTGACGAGTGCGACATCGACGTGGGTGGGATCGCCTTCGATCAGCTCCCATTCCTCGACCGCCAGGCGCCAGCCGCTCGGGCCGCGTCCGGGACGAATCAGCGGGATCGCCTCGCCGGCGTCGAGCTCGGCAACCCAGGCGGCCTCGTGGCTGCCGCTGCTGCCGCGCAGTGCCAGCCGCTTCGCCACGACCGTCTCCCACCCCAGGTCGGTATCGATCAGCGGGTCGCGCCGCTGCAGGCGCGCGACCAGGTAGCGGTTGCGGTCCACTGCGCTGGCGAGCGCGGCGGTGGCATCCAGGTGTTGCCCGGGCTGCGCGCGCGTCCCCACCGTTCCGCTGACGACGACGCGCACGTGGCTGTCGTCGGTGCGGCTGACGCTGGTGAGTCGCTCCGGCGGCACCTGCACGAAGTCGCAGCGCACCGGCGCCGACAAGTGGCAGCCCGGGATGCTTTCCGGCTGGTAGCGGCAGACCGCGAGGCGCAGGAACGGCCAGAAGTGCTCGCCGGGATCGACGGCGACGTCGGCATACCAGAGCTCGCGAGCCGCGTTGTACTGCGGTTCGTAGCCGACGACGGTGACGATCGGCTGACCGGGCGACGTCACCAGCGGCAGCTGCACCGGCGGCGCGACCGGTTGCCCGGGCCGCGCGCGGTCGTCCAGGCCTGCGCCGTGCAGCAGGTTGTCCAGCTGCAGCAGCGACATCGCCCGTGGCGCGACCTCGGCGCTCTTCCAGATCGGGTCGGCTCCCCACTTGCTGACGAACGGAAAGCCCGATTGATCCTCCGCAGGCGGCCCGAAGCTGTCGTTGCCGCCTGGGGCGAGCAGCACGCCGAGCAGCTCGCCGTTGCCGCTGGAGAACCACGGACGCTCGAGGTAGATCCGCACGCCGGCGCGCCGGCCGTGGCGCCGCGCCATCGGTTGCTCGGGCTCGGTGGCGTCGGACCAGCGGAACAGCGGGATCACCGAGTGGACGATCGGCGCCGCGGGAAGCGCCGACGACGGCACCGAAACCTGGACCTCGGGGCCGATCACGCTCCGGCCGTCGTCGACGGGATCGCCGTCGGCAGCGGCCGGCGGCGCGGCCCGGAAGTATTCGCGGAAGCGCGTCGAGGCGCGGAACCGGTAGTCGACGCGGCGGTGGCGGGTGTCGCCGAATTCGTGCCGGGCGTTGTGTGCAGCGACCTTGCCGACGGTGGGCAACACGGCTTCGGCATCGGCGGTCCCGAGCAGGGCCAGGTCTTCGTAAGGGCGAATCGGCGTGCGGAACGCCGTGGCGCTGACCGGCAGGTCCTGCCATTGGGGCAGCGTCAGGTCGTCGACGCGGTCAGTCCACTTCGCCTCCGCGACCAGGCCGTCGGTGCTCAGCCCGTGCAGCTCGACCGCCCCGAACAGATGCATGTGCGTCGCGCCCGCGGCGCGCAGCGGCAGCAGGAGGATCGGACGCGGCGCCTGCAGCGGGCGGTCGACGGCGTGCACCAGCGTCACGTCCTCGAACGGCGACAGCCCCCACAGCCAGCCATCGGCCGCCGCCTCGGCGACGTCCGGATTGCCGCGCACCGATGGCGGCAGGCTGCGCCACGGGCCCATCAGGTCGAGCCGGTCCTTGGGCAGACTGCTGGCGAGGCGGAAGGTCTGGATGTCGCCCGGCGGCAGCGTGAAGGTGAGCGTGCGGCCCGCGACGTCGCTGTCCAGCTCCGCGCCGCCGCGCAGGACCAGCCGGAACGGCTCGATCTCGGGCCAGTCGCCGCGATAGGCAGCGGTGAATCCCTCGGTGCCGAACGGGAACGGCAGGGCGCGATCCTGGCCGGCCTCGGCGAACACGACCGACACGCCGCGCGCCATCGGGTCGGGGAGGTAGGGCAGGCCGAGCTCGTCGACGTCGTGGACCACGGTCTGGCCGGGGGCGGGCGCCTCGCCGACGCCGAGCGGCAGCGTCTTCAGCGGCGTCGTCGGCGTGCCGACATGGACGATGCTGACCTTGGGCTGCGCGATGCGGTTCGGCGGATCGTCGATGTCGGCGCGATCGAGGTCCTGGAAGGTGCCGTTCTCGCGCAGCGCCCAGCCGAGCATCCTTGTCTGGCTGGCGGCAGAGGCGGCGCCGATCGCGAGGTCGAACATGCCGTGCAGCTCGGCCTGCATCTGGCTGATCTTCGGCGGGGCCAGGTGGCGCTCGCTGGTGGCGCCATAGCCGATGTCGGCAACGGCCGCTGTCGCCGCCGCGGCATAGGCCGCCGGCTCGCTGACGGTGAGCGCCAGCGTGGCGAGATCCTGGACGACGCCGGAGCGGATCACGATCACGCGCAGCGACTCGCCCTCGGTGTAGCGCTTGCGCGGCACGACCGCCGGGCTCAGGACCGGGTCCCAGCGCAGGAAGGGATGCAGCGCGGTGACGGTCTGGCGTGCGCGCGCGACCGCGTCCGCGATCGGCTCGCCGACGCCCACGACCCGCGCCTGCGAGCTGACCAGCGCAGCCAGGTCCCTCGGTCCGCGCAGTGCGACGTCGGCGATGAACGGCTGCCCGGTGTCGGCGATCGCTGCGGCGATCGCCGCCGACACCAGCGAGCGCCTCGTGACCTGCGCATGCAGCGCCGCGGCGTCGCCGCGTGCCGCGGCCGTCGGGCGCTCGCCCAGGCGCTGCATGACGGCAGGCCCGAGATCGGGGTGCGCGAGCACCTGGGCGACGGATGGAGTGCCGTCGCTGGCGGCCTCGGGCGCTGCGAGCATGCGACGACGTTCGAGCGTCGTGTGGGTGGCCGCGCGCAACGCGGCCGGCGACCATGCCGAGGCGGCGGCCGGCGCGCCGTCGACGGCTGCGCCGGCAGCCAGCATGGCGCCGACGCCGTCGGGCGGCGCCGCGGGTTCCGGGCCCGGCGCATGCGGGCGCGAGTTGCCGGCAAGGTCGACGGCCCACGCGCGAAAGGCATAGCGGCGGCCGTAGCGCAGCCGCGGCAGCGTTCCCGGCTCGACCTCGTTGCGGATGCGGATCGGGTGGACCAGGTCGCCGGCGGGCAGCTCAGGGGTGTCCTCGACTACTTCGGCGCCACTGTCGTGGCGCACGCGCTTGCCCGGACGCGGCGCCGACAGGCTCCAGCCTTCCCAGCCGAACAGGGCGTCGTGGACGTGGACCGGCGACTGGCCGACGTTCGGGGTCTCGTGCGCGGCGCTGCCCTGCACGAAGCCGGATTCCGGCAGGCCGTCGAAGACGACGCCGAATCCAGTGACTGACAGCTGCGTCAGGCGCCGGTGCAACGAAGCCCAGCGCCGGGTCTCGTCGTCCCAGACCTCGACGCGAAAGCCCCGCGTGACGTCTTCGGTGTGCAGATCCGGCATGCTGCCGGCGTCGAAGTCCGCCACGAGCTCGTTCTGCCGGGCGAGCCGCTGCTGGATCTCCAGCGCCTGTTTCGCGGCAGCGACGGTGAGACCGCCGGAGCGCAGCGCCGGCGTGGCGGCGTTGACCGGGTCGCCGTTCTGCTCGATCTTCATCAGCCGCGGCAAGCTCCAGAGGAAGCGCTCGGTCTTCAGCGCGCTGCCATCGGTGTCGAGCGTCAGGACGCTGAAGCGGTCCTCGTCGCCGAGGCGAAGCAGGCCGTCGGACCAGTCGTTGCCCGCAGGCGTGGCGACGACGTCGTTGCCGGCACGCTGGCAGCGCACCCGGGTCGCGCGGCAGGCGCCGGCTTGACCATTGATGGACACGCGCGCCGAGAGCCACTGCGCCTGCAGCAGGCGCGCCGGATCGGCGACGCGCAGGTCGATCACCAATCCCAGGCGGCGCAGCAGCGCGGGATGGTCGCCGGCCACCGCGCAGCGTTCGTGGAACTCGGGTTCGGGCGGCGCGAGCGGCGGCACGGTCGCGCCCGGCGTCGGACTCGCCTGGTAGCGCAGCTGCGACTCCGGCCGCTCGTAGTAGCGGCGGCAGCGGTGCAGCTCCAGCGCGGCGCGTTCGAGCCAATCCTCCTGGCCGGCCACGAAACGCTCGATGCTGGCCAGCGACTCGCCGCTCTCGACGACACGGTCCAGGTCCACGGTCATCCGGGACTCGTCGTAGACGCGGCGGCCGGTCCGGCCGTGACCCTCGACGTGGTAGTACTCCTTGGCGGCGATGATGCGCGCCAGCGGCTCGGCCAGCGGATGGTCCTGCGGCCGCGGCGGCGTGGTCGGGTCGGCGTAGAGCGTCGCCATGTGCAGGTCGCGGGCGAGGTCGTGCACGGTGCGGGCGGCGAAGCTGCGCCAGCGGCGGTTCTCCCAGCGCGGCACCACGGGCTACTTCCCCGGGGTCGATGGCGGAAAGAGGGACCGCCACAGCGACGCGTCGATCGGCTCGAGCAGCGGCTCGCACGCGATCGTGCCGGCCTGGTCGAACAGCTCGATCGCGAGCGCGGTGCGTGCGGTCTCGGCCCAGTCGAGGAAGACCCGGGACTGGCTCAGCGTGCTGTCGGCGTCGGGCCGGATCGTCGGCGAGATGAACAGCGACACCTGGAAGTCCTGGTCCGCGGCCGCCGTGCGGGGCAGGGCGCAGGCGATGAAGTACTCGGTCGCCATCGCGTCACTCCCCGAGGAAGGCAAGGCAGTACGCGGTCCAGGGCTCGGAGCTGCCGCTGCCGGCGTCCATGACCTCGAGGAACGACGGATCACCGCGCGACCCGGCGAACACCCTGCGGGCGCTGACCCGCACCGACTTCGAGATCCCGACCACGGACACGTTGACGGTGATGCTGGCCTGGCCGATCAGCTTGCCGGTGGGCGGCTGGTACATCAGCTCCATGTAGAGCTCGATGGCGGCCGAGACCAGGCCGAGCACGTCGACCTCGCCGCGCAGGCGGAAGTAGCCGGCGATCGAACCCTTCTCGCTTTCGAGGCGGATGTAGACGCCGAGCATGGCCGACACCGAGCCCGAGGCGACCCCGAAGTCGACGGCGATGCAGGCGCCGGCCTCGAGGCCGATCTCCAGCACCTCGAGGCCGTGGGCCGACGCGCGGATGCCCGCCCAGCCGCCGCCGCCGAGAAACATCACGGTGATTGTGAACGGCCGGTCACGGGTGCAGAAGTTGAAGCCGATGCTGACCGCCTTGCCGAGGAACGGCACCAGCACGTCGGCGCCGAGCGACAGGTTCGTGATGCTGAACGCACCCACCGCCACATTCGGCAGCGCCAGCGTGAAGCCGGCGGTCATGCCCTCGGCGGTGACCGCGAGATTCGGCGGATCGGAAAAGCCGTCGAGCGGAATCAGGTCCTTGATGCCCTCGACGAACGACAGCACGCCCTTGAACTCGATGTCGTGCAGGACGATGTCGACCTCGGGCTTGCCGGAGCTGCCGGCCTTGAACATGAATCGGTCGAACTTCAACGCCAGCAGTTCGGCGTCCGGGAACAGGTGCAGCGCGAAGTCGCGCATCTCGGCCATCGCGTGGGCGCTGGACCTGCCGTCGAGGCCGGTCTTCGCCTCGATGGCGAACACCAGGCTGTCTTCCTTCACTTGCAGCAGCGGTGCACCGGCGCTGGGCCACGACGCCAGGCGAGGCTTCCACTCGAAGCGCACGCGCGCCAGGGCGCCGGACTCGGCCAGCCCGGTGACGTAACGTTCGATGTCTGCGACGAGATCGACCGCTCCGAGGATGACGCTGCGCAGCCCGTCGGCCAACGCGCGGACCACGTTGGCGAGGTACGGCGGCATGTGGTCGGCGACGATCTCGAGCTGGTTGACGGTGTCCTCGACCTGAGCCTTGAACTGGGTGAACATCGGCCCCACGCCCGGATCGGACTGGCCGTTGTTCTGGACTAGCTCGAGCAGCTTGGGGAGTTTCGCGGACAGGTCGTCGAATGAGCTCTTGGCATCGTTGGCAGCATCCAGCGCGGCCTGGGCCGCGGCCTGCAGGTCGGCGGTCTTGTCGGCGGCCTGAGCGGCCATGCGGTTGGCTTCGGCGATGGCGTCGGCGATCGCTTCGCCGGCGCGGCCGATGTCCTCGACCAGCCCTTCGACGCGTCCGACCAGCTCGGAGATGATCTTCGGGATCCTCGCCAGGTCGCTGTCGACGGTGACGGTGACTTCGCCGAGGTCGATGAGGCCGAACAACTTCGGCGACGAATCCTTGAAGTAGGCCTTCGGGTCGAACGATTGCTTGGCCATGCCGGCGGCGTCGCCGACGGTGCCGGTTAGTCGCGACAGCCCGCGGATCGGCACATCGGGCGTCAGGAAGCCACCGCTCTTCTCGCTGCCGCTGGGAGCGCCGGCGCCGAAGCGAAGCACCGGCAGCGGCTTGACCGGGTCGGTGGCGTGCTCGGGCGTCTGTTCGCCCTGCACAAGCACGCGCGCCCACAGCTCGCCGCTGTTGGCCGCGCCGGCGAATCCGTGCACCTTGTAGGCCGGGTGGTAGGCGATCGGCACCGGGCCGGTCGGCGACAGCTGCTGCACGGCCGGGATCAGCACCTCGGCACTGCTCATTCGCGGCGTCGAGGTGCCGAGCTCGGCCTTGCCCTGGAACGCGAGCGTCGCGGCCGCGACGACGGTGTCGCCGCCCTTGGCTGCGGGCGCGAACGCGACCTGCTGGCCGTGGGCCACGACCTTGCGCCGGGGATCGGCGTCGTAGGCCTTGTCGATGGCGGCAAAGTCCTGGAAGTGCTCGGCCACCCACAGCAACGGCATCTGCAGCCTCACCGGCCGGCCGCCGTGGTCGAGCGCATCGACGATGAACTCGAACGCCTGCCCGCCGACCCGAGGCCAGAAGAAGTCGTCCTGGCTGTCGCCGAGGGCGCCGCCCGGTTCGTCGATCACCGGCGTGACCAGCGGCCGGATCGAAGCTTCGATGAACGGCAGGTCTCGGCGATCGGGGTAGGTGCGCCGGCGCTCGCCGATGACCAGGAACTTGCGCTGGTAGAGCCCGGCGACCGACGGCGCGGCATCCTTCATCTTGCGCTCGGTGACCTTGACCAGCGCTGCCTGGTGCCCCCACGGGTACAGGTACCCGGGGTAGACGACGCGCACGTACTGGTCGCGGCCGAGTGGCGCGACGTGGTCCCAGGCGAGGATCGACCGGATCGCCGCCTCGGAATAGGGCTTGGTGGTCCAGGCGCCGTGCAGATCCAGCCATGCGCCCAGCGCCGACAGCCACAGCGCGTGCGCGCCGATCGGCACCGGGTCAATGCTGCCGCGGGCTCCGATCAGCGTTTCCGACGATTGCCGCACGAGCATGTGGCGATCGGCGGGGTCGAGCGATGTCCTGAACGGGTCGTTGTTGACGTGTCCCGGGTTCGGCGACGTCGGGTCCTGCCAGTCTTCCTTGGCCATCGCGTCGCGGTCGCGGGCCCAGATGGCGCGGACGATGCGGCGGCCGGAATTGCGCTCGTCGGCGCGGATCGTGCCGTCGGCGGCCTGCCGGGCGCTGCCCAGCCGCGTGTGCCAGAGCTCGACGTGCCGCGGCGCTGCCGCGGCGGCCGAAGGTTCGTTGACGTGGACCCAGCGCGCCTCGCTGCCCGGCGAGATCAGCAAGCGGTAGGGCGCTTCGATGGAGGTCTCGTCAGCGCTCGGCGGATGGCTGAAGCGGGGCAGGCGGCGCAGCGGAGCTAAGACCTCGCCGACCAGTCCGCCAAGGCGCAGCAGGTGGTGGTCCGGCAGCTCGATGCCGCGGACGGCGATCGCGGCGCGGGTCTGCAGAAGCGGCCGCAGTCGGCGCAGTTCGCTGGCCTGGAACGCGATGCCGGCCAGAGAACCCGGCGCTGGCGCATCGAGACGGTGCAGCAGGCTGGCGCTGGCCTTCGACACCGCGACCGCATCGCCCGACACCTTGGCGACAAGCCCACCCGGCAGCGCCACGACCAGATGCCCCGGGTCGACTCGCGGCCCCTCGCCCGTGCGGCCGGTGGTCGGCGCGTTGCCGGGGGCGGCGAGCTTGTGCAAGGCCAATTCGAGGCGGCCCATCGCTGCCAGTAGCCCGGCGCTGGAGAACTCGATGGTCTCGCCGGCGGGGATCGTGAAGACAAGACGGCTGCCGCGGGCGGCGCGCGCCGCGACCGGCGGCGTGATTCGCGCGTTCGGATCGTGGCCCGGCGGTGCCGGCTCGCCGCTGGGTGGCTTCGCGTGGTCGAATTCATCCGGCACCGGCAGCTTGCCGCCGACGCGGCCCTCGTACAGCGCCTGTTCGCCGATGTGCTGGAACGCGAAACCGACGACGAGGCGAGGGTAGGCGAAGCCGGCCATCGGGCGCAGGTGGGCCGGTTCGGCGTCGCCGCCGACCAGTTCGCATCCGACCGCATCGACCGACAGGACGACCAGGTCCGCGCAGCGGACGATGTCGACATGCACCACGGGCTCGTTCCGAGCCCCTGCGTCCAGCTCGTTGAACAGCTCCGGCGCGAGCACGCGCAGGCCGTGGGCGAATCGCAAGGGCTCAACCTGCACGACTCGGAATTCGCCGGATCGACTTTCAGACGCCATGGTGACCTGCTCCTCGTCAGAACGACGGTCAAGCACCTCGACACGGGGTTTGCGGGAAGCTAGCCGCGGCTTCGGCGCAAGTCAACCGCTAGTAGAACGTTCCATCAAAGTGGTTACGCAATGACCGACAATTGCGCCGGTGC
>OEIU01000170.1_pt1 | contig 67329 bp, 67 predicted proteins | sample 1539221 | NCBI WGS metagenome assembly OEIU01 (sample SAMN03792071, study PRJEB22550) | activated sludge metagenome | feature: wastewater treatment plant; material: activated sludge; isolation source: Wastewater treatment plant of a petroleum refinery complex | place: Argentina: Zarate | collected...
GTTCGGCGACTACCGCCCGGACCGGCACAGCATCTTCCTCACCCGCGCCCTCTGACCCCCCACCCCTCCCTGAACGTGTGTGAAGAACGTCGTCATGTCGACGGTCTTCACACCCGTTCGCGGTGGGGCGGCTGCTCGTGGGAGGGTGGGCGGGTGGCATCCAGTGACCCGAAGCCCGTCGACCGCGACGACGTCGACGGCATCGCGATGGCGCTGCCCGACGTCACCCGGGAGGGCACCGACGAGCGGCCGGCGTACGTCGTCCACGGCAAGAGCTTCCTCCACTGGCGCGAGCCCCGGAAGGACGCCGTCGACCCGGGGACGGGCGAGCGGATGGAGGACGTCATCTGCGTCACGGTGCCCGGACCGGACGACAAGGAGTCGATCCTCCAGCTCGGCGAACCCTGGTTCACCACACCGCACTTCGACGGCTACCCGGCCGTCCTCGTGCGCGAGCGCGACCTCGGGATGCTCGACTACCTCGAGCTCGCCGAGATCATCACGGACGCGTGGGCGACCAAGGCGCCGAAGAAGCTCGTCAAGGAACACCTCGGCTGACCCCCCGGGTCGCGCGAGATACCCCACAGGGGTATCGTGGATGTCATGAGCGCGACGACCACCGGCGACGGGGTGCACCCCGGGTACACCGAGCACAAGGACGCCCACCTCAAGCGGCTGCGCCGCATCGAGGGGCAGGTGCGCGGCATCGCCCGGATGGTCGAGAACGACACGTACTGCATCGACGTCCTCACCCAGGTGAGCGCCGTGACGAGGGCGCTCCAGGCGGTGAGCCTCGGGCTTCTCGAGGAGCACGTCGCGCACTGCGTCGTCGACGCCGCGCGCGAGTCGGACGAGGCGGCCGCCGTCAAGGTCGACGAGGTCGTCGCCGCCGTGACGCGCCTCGTGAGGAGCTGACGTGACCCAGACCGCCGACCACCCGACCGACGAGGTGCACGAGGTCGACCTCGCGATCTCCGGGATGACCTGCGCCTCGTGCTCGGCGCGGATCGAGAAGAAGCTCGGCCGCCTCGACGGCGTCGACGCCGTGGTCAACCTCGCCACCGAGAAGGCCACGGTCCGCTGGAGCGGCCCGGTCACCGTCGAGGAGCTGCTCGAGACCGTGCGCCGCACCGGCTACGGCGCCGAGGTCCTCACCCACGGCGCGCCCGCGACACCACCGCGGGCCGAGACCGGTTCCGGCACACCGGAGGACACCGGCGAGGCGACACCCGACGAGACCTCGTCCGCCGTCGAGCGGGCCACCGCGCCGGCCGCGCACCACCAGGTCACGCGCCAGGACGACCTGCGCCGGCGCGCCGAGGTCGCCGCGCTGTTCACCGTTCCGGTCGTCGTCCTCGCGATGGTCCCGGGCCTCGACTTCGCCGGCTCGCCGTGGGTGCAGCTCGTCCTCGCCACCCCGGTCGTCGCGTGGGCGGCCTGGCCCTTCCACCGCGCCGCGGCCCTCACCGCGCGGCACGGCGGCTCGACGATGGACACCCTCGTCTCGCTCGGCGTCCTCGCCGCCTACCTCTGGTCGCTCGTCGTCGTCCTCACCGGCCGCGCCGGCGGGATGGACGGCGGCGGCTCGCACATCTGGTTCGAGACCGCCACGGTCGTCACGACCTTCCTCCTGGTCGGCCGGTGGATGGAGGCCCGCGCCACCGACCGCACGCGCGACGCCCTCCGCGGCCTGCTCGACCTCGGCGCCAAGGACGTCGCGGTCCTGCGCACCGACCCCGCCTCGGGAGCCACCGTCGAACAGCGCGTCCCCGTCGACGACCTCGCCGTCGGGGACCGGTTCGTCGTGCGGCCCGGAGAGAAGGTCGGTACCGACGGCGTCGTCCGCGACGGCCGCAGCGCCGTCGACGCCTCGCTCGTCACCGGAGAGTCCGCCCCCGTCGAGGTCGCCCCCGGCAGCGAGGTCACCGGCGGCACGGTCAACACCACCGGACGGCTCGTCGTCGAGGCGACCCGGGTCGGCGCGGAGACGACGCTCGCCGGCATCGCCCGCCTCGTCGAGCGCGCGCAGACCTCCAAGGCGCCGGTCCAGCGCCTCGCCGACCGCGTCTCGGCCGTCTTCGTCCCCGTGGTGCTCGCCCTCGCCGCCGTGACCTTCGTCGGCTGGTGGGTCGGGTCCGGCGACCCGGCGCGTGCCCTCGAGGTCGCGATCTCCGTCCTCGTCATCGCCTGCCCGTGCGCGCTCGGCCTCGCCACCCCGACCGCCCTCCTCGTGGGCACCGGCCGCGGCGCCCGGATGGGCATCCTCATCAAGGGCGCCGACGTGCTCGAGGACACCCGGCGGGTCGACACCGTGGTCCTCGACAAGACCGGCACGGTCACCTCCGGCGAGATGACCCTCGTCGAGGTCTCGACGGCGGGCCGGCTGCCGAAGGACCAGGCCCTGCGGGCCGCCGCCGCGGTCGAGCAGGGCAGCGAGCACCCGGTCGCGAAGGCGGTCGTCGCCGCGGCCCGCTCGCGTGCCCTCGACGTCCCGGAGGTGACCGACTTCGAGGCCCTCCCGGGCGCCGGCGCCCGGGCCCGGGTCAAGGACACCGAGGTGCGCGTCGGGCGCGCCGACCTCTTCGACGAGGTGCCGCGCGAGATCGCCGCCCCGTCGGCCGAGGGCACGACGGTGTGGGTCGGCTGGGGCGGCCGGGCCCGGGCCTCGTTCACCGTCGCCGACACCGTGCGGCGCAGCTCCGGCCGGGCCGTCCGCGCGCTCGACGACGCCGGGCTGGTCTGCTACCTGCTGACCGGCGACCACGACCGCGCGGCGCTGACCGTCGCGCGCGACGTCGGCATCCCGGTCGGCCGGGTGGTCGCCGACGTCCGCCCCGAGGACAAGCACGCGATGGTCGCCGACCTCCAGCGCCGTGGCCGCGTCGTCGCGATGGTCGGTGACGGCGTCAACGACGCGGCCGCCCTCGCCCAGGCCGACCTCGGCATCGCGATGGGCACCGGCACGGACGTCGCGGCCGACGCCGCCGACATCGTCCTGCTGCGCTCGGAGCTCCCGGCCGTCGTCGACGCGATGGAGCTCTCCCGCGCCACGCTGCGGACCATCCGGCAGAACCTGGGATGGGCCTTCGGCTACAACGTGGCGGCCATCCCGCTCGCCGTCGCCGGCGTGCTCAGCCCGATGGTCGCCGGGGCGGCGATGGCCGCTTCGAGCGTCCTCGTCGTGAGCAACAGCCTCCGGCTGCGCCGCTGGACCCCCCGCGGCTGACCCGCCTCTCCCCACTCATTGCGAATCCCCCACCTCGAGCGGCCTCTCGGGCCCACCCGGGGTGGGGGATTCGCAAGAAGTCGGGGAACCCGGTGCGGGTCAGACGGTGACCTCGCCGGTCGGGGTCTCGAAGGTGACGGCCATGAGCCCCGGCGTGCCGTGCGGCGCGACGAACGAGAACTCGATGACCGACGAGGTGTAGTCGGCCGGCAGGCCGAGCCAGTCGCGCACGCGGTCGGGGTCGCCGGCGATGGTCAGCGACTCGATGGTCACCTCGGTGTCGGCGTCCTCGGAGGGGTGCGGCGTGCCGGCCTCCCAGGTGATGAAGAACGGCAGCTGCGGGTCGGCCTGCAGGCCCTTGACCCCGAGCTGCTTCCAGCGCAGCTCGACGCCGTCGGGCCGGTGCCGGTTGCCCTGGACGGCCTCGCGGCCGAGGCGCTTCTCCTGCTCGGCGATGTCGTCGACCTGGACGACCCAGCCGAGCCAGCCGCCGCCGGCCTGGGACCGGGCGCGGACGACCTGCCCGAAGGGCGCCTTGTCGCTGGCCGGGTGGTCGAGGACCTCGACGACCTCGACGTAGCGCTCGTGCGCCAGCGGGAGGATGACGTTGCGCGTTCCGAAGCGCGGGTGGACTCCCCCGTCGACCGGCGTGACCCCGATCAGCTTCGCGAGGCGCTCGGCCGTCGCGTGGACGCCATCGTGCTCGGCCGCGTAGACGACGTGGTCAACTCGCATGCCGTTCATGGTCGCACACGGTGAGGGGTGCTCCTGACCGGGGGTCGGAGGGTAGCGGCTCAGGTGCCTCATCGGCATCTCTGGTCCCACTCCGTGCGACGGTTTCCGCAGGAGACCCCCCGCCGGGCGCCCTCAGGCGGAGCGCTGGCGGACCGCCTCGAAGAGCACGACGGCCGCCGAGACCCCGGCGTTGAGCGAGTTGACCGCCCCGGCCATCGGGATGCGCACCCGGGCGTCGGCGGCCGCGAGCGCAGCGTCGCTGAGCCCCGTCTTCTCGGTGCCGACGGCGACGGCCACCGGGCCGGTGAGGTCGGCGTCGGTGTGCAGGAGCTCGGTGTCCGGGGTGGTCGCAACGAGCCGGATGCCGTTGTCCCGCAACCAGGCAAGGACCTCCGGGAGCGGCGCGGCCGCGACCGGGACCGAGAACACGGTGCCCTTGCTCGCCCGGACGACGTTGGGGTTGCCCCAGTCGGTGACCGGGTCGGCGGCGACGACCGCCGCGACCCCGGCGGCGTCCGCGCTGCGCAGGACCGACCCCAGGTTGCCCGGCTTCTCGAGCCCCTCGACGAGGACGACGAGCGGGTCCGGGGGCAGCGACAGGTCGGCGAGCGCCACGCCGGCCGCGGGGACGACGGCGAGGAAGCCGTCCGGGCCCTCGCGGTACGCCACCTTCTCGAACGCCGCCCGCCCGCAGCGGATGGTCGTCGCGCCGAGGGCCCGGACCCGGTCGACGAGCTCGCCCTGTCGCGCGGCGTCGAGCATCAGCTCGGGGCAGTGCAGGAGGGTCCGGGGCACGACGCCGGAGTCGACGGCGAGGAGCAGCTCGTCGTAGCCGTCGACGACGGTGAGGCCCTCCTCCTCGCGCACCCGCCGACGGCGCAGGGCGGCGACGGACCGGAGCCGCGCGTTGGTCGCGGACGTGATGTGGAGCTCGGCCATGGCGGGCCCAGCATCCCACGTCCGGCGGTGCGCTCCGGGATGACCCCGCCCCCGACCGGATGCTCCGACCCAAGGCCCTGCGGCACCCCTCCGGTGCGGTAGAAAGTCCTGATGACCAGCACCGACGCGGCCGCGCCGCACCGCACGCGGGCCCGCCGCCTCGGCCGGTCCGTGGCCTACGCGGCCGTCGTCGCGGTGGTCTTCTTCGGCACCGGGTTCCTCCTGCGCAGCAAGTGGGACCCCCTCATCAACGCCGACGACGCCGCCATCCGCGCCCTCGTCCCGATCACCCGCGACCATCCCCGGCTGCTGGACTTCTGGCTGTTCTGGCAGGGCGCCTTCCTGCCCCGCACCCTCTACCTCATCGGGACGGCGCTCGCCGTGTGGCTGTGGCTCGGCAAGGGGATGCGCACCCGCGCCTGGTGGGCCTTCGGGACGATGATGTTCGCCTGGTTCGTCGAGTTCGCCGGCAAGTACGTCTTCCAGCGCGCCCGCCCGGTCGTCGAGGACCCGGTCTCCAAGGCTCCCGGCTACTCGTTCCCCTCCGGCCACGCGCTGGGCTCGGCGGCGTTCTTCACCACCCTCGTCATCCTGCTCTGGCCGGTGGTCCGCGGTCGCGGCCGGCGGGCGGTCATGGTCACCGTCGCCGCCGTGTGCGTCATCGTCACCGCCCTGGACCGCGTCTTCCTCGGCGTCCACTACCCGAGCGACGTCACCGTCGGCGTCATCACCGGCGTGGGGCTCGTCCTCGGCTCGTACGCCGGCTACGCCCGGTGGAACCCGCGTGACCCCGACCCCGCCCACGACCCCGACGTCGACCCCCGACCGGACGACACCGACGTCGCCGGTGACCGTTCCCTCTCGCCCCAGGAGTCCTGATGCCCTTCCTCACCCGCTGGGACGACGACTCGTCCCGCCCCTCGATCGGGTCGGCGCTGCGTGACGCCGCCGTCCGGGCGGTGCTGCCCGGGGTGGCCGTCTTCGCCGTCATCGTCGGGATCGGCTGGGTCATCATGGAGCCCCTGCGGGGCTTCGAGGCCGAGAACGGCGTCAGCCGCTGGTTCCAGGACCGTCGCACGCCGACCGGCGAGACCGTCACGAAGTTCATGTCGATGATCGGCAACACCGAGTACGTCATCGCGGTCGGTGTGCTCGTCGCGCTCCTCGTGCTCTGGCGCACCCGGCAGTGGTGGTTCGCGATCGTCCCGATCCTCGCGATCTCGTTGCAGGCCACCATCTTCGTCATCGCCACCGCGGTGGTCGGGCGGCCGCGGCCCACCGTCGAGCGCCTCGACCCGGCGCCGCCGACCTCGAGCTACCCGAGCGGCCACGTCGGCGCCTCGACGGCGCTCTACGTCTCGTTCGTCCTCATGGCCACCCGGCTGCAGAACGTCGTCGCCCGGCGGGTGCTCATCACCCTCTGCGTGCTCGCACCGCTCGCCGTCTCGTTCGCGCGCCTGTACCGCGGCGCGCACCACGTCACCGACGTCGTCGTCGGGCTGGTCAACGGCCTCGTCTGCGCCCTGCTGGCGTGGGGCTACCTCCGCCGCGACCCGGCCGGCGCCACCGTCACCGACGGCACCGGGCGCGAGCCGGCCGCTCAGAGCCGCGCGTAGCGGGCGCGGGCGAAGGAGTAGACGCCGTACGCGGCGATGCCGAGCGCCACGACGGTGAGGAGCACCGGCCCGAAGGCCATGTCCTTGAGCGACTTGAGGGCGCCGTCGAGGCCCTGCGCCTTGTCCGGGTCGTGCTGCACCGCCGCGATGACGAAGAAGACGCCGACGACCAGCAGCGCGACGCCCTTCGCGACGTAGCCCGCGCGGCCGGCCTGCACCGCCCAGCCACCGGGGTGCTCACGCAGGTCCTCGAGGAACTTCTTCGTCCAGCCCTTGTAGACGTGGTAGCACGCGATGCCGAGGACGACGAGCCCGACGACGCCGACGAGGACCTGGCCCGCGGGGTTGCTCATCAGGGTCGCCGTGGCGTCCTCGGTCTGCTTCTCGCTGGAGCCGCCGGACCCGAGGGCGACGACCTTGAACGAGGTCCAGGCGAAGAACGCGTACATGACCCCCTTGGCGACGAGCTTGACGCGGTCGCCGGTCTCGCCGTGGCTCAGCACGCCCTCGGTGACGTTCCAGACCGCGAGGAGGCCGAAGCCGACGACGGCGACCCACAGCAGCAGCGGGCCGGTCGACGAGCTCGCCATCGTCGTGAGGGCGCCGGACTGGTCGGCGCTCTTGCTGCCCCCGCCGATGTTCCACGCCACCTTGAGGGCGATCCACGCGATGACGAGGTGGAGGACCCCGAGGACGACGAAGCCGACCCGCGCACCCCACTCCACGACCGGGCTCTCGTTGGCCCGTCGGGTGACCCTGCTGACGTCCGCTGTGCTCATGGAGGCACACCCTGCCACCGGCGCGGACGCCGTGGTGGGATCGGGCGGGGGTTTGTCAGCGGAGGGCGTCGAGGACCGCGACGAGGCCGTGCTCGTCGACGTGGCCGGTCACCTCGTCGGCGGCCGCCTTCACCTCGTCCGGTGCGTTGGCCATCGCCACGCCGCGCGCGGCCCAGCGCAGCATCTCGAGGTCGTTCCGCTGGTCGCCGACGGCCACGGTCGCGGCCGGCTCGACGCCGAGCCGGCGGCGGACGCCCTCGAGCGCGGCGCCCTTGGAGACGCCCTCGGGGGTGATGTCCAGCCAGGCGCTCCACCCGACGGCGTACTCGACGCCGTGCAGGCCGATCCGCTCGGTGCGCGCGAGGAAGTCCTCGCTCGAGCTGTCGGGGTCGCGGATGGTGAGACGGGTGACCGGGTGGGCCATCAGCTCCTCGAACGCGACCACCCGCGGGGTGCCGTCGAGCTCGCCGTCCGGGAAGGGTGCCGAGACCTTGAAGCCGACGCCGACCTCCTCGACGGCGACGAGGGCGGTCGGGAACTCCTCGCGCAGCACCCGGAGCGCGGGGGCCGGGTCGAAGGTCACCGACTCGAGCACCTCGTACCCGGCGTCGAGGGCCGGGTCGAGGCGCAGGGTGATCGCCCCGTTGGCGCACACGGCGTAGCCGTGGTCGAGGCCGAGGGCCTCGAGGACGGGGAGGGTGCCGACCACCCCGCGACCGGTCGCGAGGGTGACGTGGTGCCCGGCCGCGACGACCGCCCGCACCGCCTCGCGGACGGGGTCGTGGAGGTGGCCGTCGTGGTCGACCGTCGTGCCGTCGATGTCGAGGCACACGAGGTGTGGAGTTCTCATCACCCACCACGCTACCGATGCGAGGTGACCGGGCGGTGAACCGTCAGGGGCGCGGCCGGCCGAGCTTCCAGTACGCGCAGAAGAAGACGCTGCGCCGGGCCGCGCCGTGCCGGACGAGGACCCGGCGTGCACCGGCCGCGAGCGAGGCCTCACCGCACGCCCATCCGTAGGCGATCGCTCCGGGGCGCCGGCTCAGCTCGCGGTCGAGCGCCGGGACGACGGCGCTGCCGGGGGCACCGGTGCGCACGTGGACGTGGGCGTCGCCGAGGTCGTAGGCGTCGAGGACGGCGGGGTCGGCCACCTCGACGTGCACCTCGACGCCGTGGTCACGGGCGTCGTCGGCGCCGCCCCAGGCGTCGAGGACGGCCGCCACGGACGGCACCGCGGTCTCGTCGGCGACGAGCACCTGCCGGCCGCCGACCTCGAAGCCGCGGTAGAGAGCCCCGCTCGCGCGCAGGCCGACGGGGTCGCCCGGACGGGCGCGGCACGCCCAGGCGGAGCCCGGACCGCTGTCGCCGTGGGTGACGACGTCGATGTCGACCCGCCCGCGGACGGGGTCGTGCTCGCGGATGGTGTACCAGCGCAGGGCCGGCCGGGTGGCGTCCGGGAGAGCGGCGACCGAGGCGCGGACGTTGACCGGCTCGGGGTCCGGGAGGACGAGCGGGGCGCCGGCCGGCGGCATGAGCAGGCCGACGTACTCGTCCGGTCCGCACGGCACGAAGTCGCGCAGCTCCGGTGCCTCGCAGACGAACCGGCGCATCCCGCCACCGAGGTCGTGCACCTCGGCGACGGTGGCGGCGAACTGCGGGAAGGTCTCGCGGACGATGCCGGTCGACGCGTCCGTCCGGCGCGCGCAGGCCACGGCGCTCACCACACCCTCCGACGCGGGAGGACGACCGGGGTGCCGGTCTCCGGGTCGGCGACGACGAGCGCGCTCACCCCGAACACCTCCTCGACGACCTCCGGGGTGACGACCTCGTGCGGCGTCCCCTCGGCGACGACGCGGCCGTCGCGCATGGCGACGAGGTGGTCGGCGTACCGGGCGGCCATGCCGAGGTCGTGCAGCACCATGACGACCGTCGTGCCGTCGTCACGCAGGGTCCGGACGAGGTCGAGGACGTCGAGCTGGTGGGCGATGTCGAGGAACGAGGTCGGCTCGTCGAGGAGGAGCACGGAGGTCTGCTGCGCGAGGACCATCGCGAGCCAGACCCGTTGCCGCTGACCGCCGGACAGGCTGTCGACCGCCACGCCGGCGAGCTCGACGAGGTCGGTGCGCTCGAGCGCCTCCGCGACCGCCGCCTCGTCGTCTCGGGTCCACGTCCGGAACAGCCCGTGGTGCGGATGCCGGCCGCGCTCGACGAGCTCGAGGACGGTGACACCGTCGGGGACGACCGGTTGCTGCGGCAGCAGCCCGAGCCGGCGCGCCACCTCCCGCGTCGGCAGCGAGCCGATCTCGTCGCCGTCGAGGAGCACCGTTCCGCCGCGGGGCCGCAGCAGCCGGCCGAGCCCGCGCAGCAGGGTCGACTTGCCGCAGCCGTTGGGCCCGACGACCGCCGTCGTCCGGGCGGTCGGCAGCTCGAGGGTGACGCCGTCGACGACGACCCGGCCGTCGTAGCCGAGGCGCAGGTCGTGGGCGGCGAGGCGCGAGCCGTCCGGAGCGCCGGCCGGGTTCGGCGGTGCGCTCGGCGCGGGGGTCTCGGTCACGGTCATCGGTCCTCCTGGGACGCGGGTCGGGAGCGGAGCATCCAGAGCAGGACGGGGGCGCCGAGCAGGCCGGTGACGAGCCCGACGGGCAGGGCGGTGCCCGGGACGGCGTAGGCCGCCACGTGGTCGGCGGCGACGACGACGACCGCCCCGACCAGGGCCGCGATGCCGACCGACGGCCGGCCGGGCACGAGCCGGCGCGCGATCGGTCCGCTGAGGAACCCGACGAACGCGACGGGCCCGACGACGGCGGTGGCGGATGCGACGAGGGCGACGACGACAAGGGTCACGCCGACCCGCAGGCCGGTGACCCGCACCCCGAGGGCGGCGGCCAGGTCGTCGCCGAGGCCGAGGACCGGCAGGCGCCCGGCGAGGAGCAGGAGCAGCGGCAGGAGCACGGCGTCGAGGACGAAGAGGCGCACGATGTCGGCCCAGGTCACCGTGTTGAGGCTGCCGCTCAGCCAGACCAGGGCGTCCTGGGCCTGGTGGATGCTGGCCCGCAGGAACATCCAGTGCACGAGCGCGGACAGTCCCGCCGCGAGGGCCACCCCGACGAGCACCATCCGGCCGGTCGCCCCTCCACGACCGCCAGCCTGGCTGAGGATGACCACCGCGGCGAGGGCCGAGCCGGCGAGCGCGGCGAGCGTGACCGGGGTGCCGCGCACCCCGAGGCCGACGACCGCGAGGACCGCCCCGGCGCTGGCGCCGAGCGTGATGCCGAGGACGTCCGGGCTCGCCAGCGGGTTGCGCAGGAGCACCTGGAACGCGGCTCCCGCGGCGCCGAACGCCGCCCCGGCGAGGACGGCCATCACCGCCCGCGGCAGCGTCGACTCCAGGAGGACGAACGAGGCGCCCGGTACCTGCTCGCCGCCGAGGATGCGGACGGCGTCGACGAACGAGACGCGGTAGTCCCCGAGCAGCGCCCGGACGAGGACGAGGCTGACGAGGAGGACGAGCAGCGCTGCGACGACAGCGGTGCGGCGGCGGCGCGGGCCGCGGCGGGCCCGGGCGAGCGTCGCCGCCGTCGACGGTGTGCCCGACGGCGCCGTCGGCGGAGTGGCCGGCGTGGAGGCGAGGGGCGGGGCGGAGGACATCAGACCCCCCGGACCCGGCGGACGACGAGGACGAGCACCGGGGCGCCGAGCACCGCGCAGACGATGCCGACCCGCACCTCCGACGGCGGTGCGACGAGTCGGCCGGCGATGTCGGCGAGGACGACGAAGGCCGGCCCGAGGAGCGTCGAGAACAGCAGCACGCGGCGGTACCCGACCCCGACGAGGACGCGCACGAGGTGGGGCACGACGAGGCCGACGAAGGCGATCGGCCCGGCGAGGGCGGTGGCGGTCGCGGCGAGGAGGACCGCGCCGGCGGCGGCGAGGCCGCGCTGCAGCGCGACCCGCTGGCCGAGGCCGCGCGCGAGGTCGTCGCCGAGCGCGACCGCGTCGAGGGTCGGCCCGGAGGTCAGCGCGAGCAGGGCGCCGACGACGAGGAACGGCAGGACGTCGAGGACCTGCCCGGCATCCCGGCCGGCGACCGAGCCGACCTGCCAGAAGCGGAAGGAGTCGAGCGAGCCCCGGTTGGTGACGAGGACCGCGCCGATGAGGCTCTGCGCCAGCGCCATGACAGCCGCGCCGGCCAGCGCCATCGAGACCGGGGCGCTGGCGCGGGGAGCCAGCGCGGTCAGCGCCTGGACGAGGACCGCGACGGCCAGCGTGCCGACGATCGCAGCGACGACGTACCCACCGACGCCGTCGAGCCCGAGGAACCGGATGCCGAGGACGACCGCGAGGGCCGCGCCGGAGTTGAGCCCGAGGATGCCCGGCTCGGCGACCGGGTTGCGGCTCAGCCCCTGGAGGACGACCCCGGAGAGGGCCACGGCCGCCCCGACGACGAGCCCGATGACGGTGCGGTCGAGGCGGGCTGCGACGATCGCCGCGGTGGTCGGGTCGGCCGGGTCCCCGGTGGGGGCGCGCAGCACCGCCGTGGGCGCCAGGGGCTGGACGCCGAGGAGCAGCGAGGCGGCGACGGCGACGACGAGCGCGACGCCCACCCCGGCCGCGACGACCCCGACCGGTCGCGAGCGCGGGGACGGTCGCGCGGGCGGCCGGCTCCGCACCCGCGGCGCGAGGGTGGGGGTCGTCACGCCGCCGGCTCGCCCCGGAGCGCCGAGACGAGCTTCGGGAGGAAGTCGCGCACGGCCGTCGTCACCGACAGCGGGCTGGGCAGCGACATCGAGAGGGCGACCTCGTTGTCCGCGCTCGCCACGTAGTGCCCGTCCCGCAGCGCGGGGATCTGCCCGATGAGGGCGTTGCGGCGCAGCTCCTCGGCGCCTGCGCCCGCCTCGGCGTAGAACACGACGACGTCGGCGTCGAGGGTCGCGGCCTTCTCGGCCGAGAGGTTGGCCGTGAAGGCGGACGGGTCCTTCGCGCTGAGCTGCGCGACGGTCGGCGAGTCGGTGAACCCGAACGCGCGCAGCATCTGCGGCCGCAGGTCGGAGGTCGTGTAGAGGCCGATCGTCGACAGGTCGGTCGGGGTGAACCACGCCCAGGCGGCGCTGCGGCCCCTGACCTCCGGGTGGGCCGCGACGGCGTCGGTGATCGTCTTCTCGGTCGCGATGACGAGGCGCTCGGCGTCGGCCTCCTTGCCGATGGCCGCGCCGATGGTCCGCACCTGCTCCTGCCACGACGTGCCCCAGGCCTTCTCGGTCCACGGCACCGTCGGAGCGATCTTCGAGAGCTTGTCGTAGTCCTCCTTCGTCACCCCCGAGCTGAGCCCGAGGACGAGGTCGGGCCGGGTCGCCGCGATGTCGTCGAACGGGATGCCCGCCGAGTCGTCGTAGCGTGTCATCCCGGAGACGTCGAGGTCCTCGTCCGCGACCGCGGCGTCGAACCAGTCGGTCGAGCCGGCCTCGTTGCCGCCCCAGGTGATCCTCGGCGCCCCGACCGGCACGACCCCCAGCGCGACGAGGGTGTCGGCGTCGGCCCAGCCGACCGTGGCGACCCGGACCGGTGCCGACGAGATCGTCGTCGTGCCGTACGCGTGCTCGACGGTCACCGGGAACGCTGCGGCGTCCCCGGTGGCGCCGACGGCTGCGGACGAGGCCCCGCCGGCGGGCCCGGTCGAGCAGGCGGCGAGGACGAGGGCGGCGGCGAGGGGGGCTGCGGCGAGCAGCCGGCGACGCGATGGCACGAGGGTCTCCACGGGGTAAGGCAACACCTACTTAGGTGAGCCTCACCTTACAAGTGCGCCCGGTGTGCTCGTCAAGCACCCGTCCCAACCGGTCACTCGGGGGCGTGCCAGGCCTGCTTCATCGAGAGCTTGCCGCTCGTCTGGAGCAGCGCCCGCCGGTACAGGCGTTCGGCGACCCGCATGACGAACGCCGCGGCCACGAGCAGCAGGACCAGGGCGAGGACCGCCTCCCACCACGACGCGGTCCCCTCCAGCACCCGCGTCGGCATGAGCACGGCCGAGAACGGCGGCACGTAGGAGGCAACGACCTTCGCCGTGCCGTCGAGGAACAGCGAGCCGAAGAACACCCCGAGGACGAGCATCGTCAGCGGCGTCGCCGTGCTCTGCACCTCCTCGACCCGCGAGGCGAGGGCGCCGGCCACCGCCCAGAGGGCCGCGAGCGCCGCGAACCCTGCGACGAAGAACACGAGGAACCACACGACCGGCCCGCTGACCGACGGGACGAGCGACGCGTACGGCGTCAGGGACAACCCGACCAACCCGGCGCCGGCGTAGAGCAGCATCTGCGCGATGGCGAGCACGGAGTTGCCGACGATCTTCCCGACGAGCAGCTGACGCACCGGGATCGAGGTCGCGATGATCTCGACGATGCGTGACTGCTTCTCCTCGACGACGCTGTTGGCCAGCGTGATGCCGAAGGTCAGCGTCGCGATGTAGAAGAGGAACGCGAAGGCGAACGCCACACCTTGGGCCAGCCCGGCCTTCTCGGCGTCCCCGGAGAGCAGCTGCGGGGTCACCGTGGACCCGGCCTCGAGCTGCGCCACCGACGTCCCGAGGGCGTCGGCCTGCTGGGCGAGCGTCGCCTGGCGGACCACCTGCTGGGTCACCCGGGTCAGGGCGTCCTTCTCCTCGCTGTCGGTCGTGAGGACCCACCCGTCGCCGCTGCGGTGCAACCACGCGTCGGCGTCGCCGGAGGTCACGAGGGCACGCGCGGCGCCGGCGTCGGCCGCTCTGTCGACCCTCACCTCGAGCCCCTCGTCGATGCCGTGCGCGTCGGACGCCAGCCGGTCGGCCATCGCCCGGTCGGTCGCGGTCGCGGCGACGGTGTACGTCGTCGTGCGCTGGGCCGACCACGCCTGCCAGCCCATGACGCCGGCGATGATGAGCAGCGTCACGAGCGTGCCGATGACGAACGCCCGGTCGGTCAGCTTGACGACGATCTCGCGGCGCGCGACGAGGCTCCAGGCCGAGCGGCCGGCCCGGGGCTCGTCGGCGGCGGCGGGCTGCGTCGGGGTCAGGGTCGTGGTCATCGGGCGGCCACCTCTCGGTAGATGTCGGCCAGGGCGGGTCGGACGGGGGCGAACTCGCGCACGCCACCCCGTGCGGTGGCCTCGCGGAGGACGACCTGCTCGGCGCCCTCGTCGACGACCTCGACGAGGGCGGTGCGGCCGTCGACGTCGACGACGTGGATGCCGCGGACCTCGCGGACCCAGCCGGCGTCGCGGTCGAGGGTCAGCCGGTAGCGCAGCGGCCCACGGGAGCGCAGCTCCTCGGCGTCCCCGGCCGCGACCACCCGACCGCGGGACAGGATGACGAGCCGGTCGCACAGCTTCTCGACGAGGTCCAGCTGGTGGCTCGAGAACAGCACGGGCACACCGGTGCTCGCGTGCTCGCGGAGTAGGTCGGCCATTGAGTCCACGGCCATGGGGTCGAGGCCGGAGAACGGCTCGTCGAGGACGAGGGCGGTCGGCCGGTGGAGGAGGGCGGCGACGACCTGGACCCGCTGCTGGTTGCCGAGGCTCAGCTCCTGGAGCCGGTCGCCGGAGCGCTCGGCGAGACCGAACCGCTCGAGGTGCTCCTCGGCGGCTCGTCGGGCGACGGCGGCCTCCATCCCCTTGAGCTGGCCGAGGTAGACGAGCTGGTCGAGGATCCGCTGCTTCGGGTAGAGCCCGCGCTCCTCCGGCATGTAGCCGAACCGGCGCTGGTCGGCGGCGGTCACCGGCCGGCCGCGCCAGCGGACCTCGCCGGCGTCGATGCCGAGCACGCCCATGACCATCCGCATCGTCGTCGTCTTGCCCGCACCGTTGCCGCCGACGAAGCCGGTCATGATGCCGTCGCGGACGTCGAACGAGACGTCGTCGACGGCGGTGACGTCGCCGAACCGCCGGGTGAGGCCTGTGATCTCCAACATGGCTCCGACGCTAGGCGCCGCCGGGTGCCGGGCGGATCCCCCCGGCGGCGGGTTCAGCCCTCCGTCGCGGTGATGAGACCCGCCTCGTGGGCGAGGACGACGGCCTGCACCCGGTCGCGGACCTGCAGCTTGGCGAGGCAGTTCGACACGTGCGTCTTGACCGTCGCCTCGCCGAGGAAGAGCGCGCGGGCGATCTCGCCGTTCGACAGCCCGCGCCCGACGAGGACGAGCACCTCGCGCTCGCGGTCGGTGAGCCGCTCGAGCCCGGGCGGCGCCGGACGGCGGGGTGCCGGCCGCTCGGTCGTCATCCGCTCGATGACCCGCCGGGTCACCTCCGGCGCGAGGATGCCCGAGCCGGAGCCGACGACGCGCACGGCGTCGACGAGCTGCTCGGGCTCGGCGTTCTTCAGGAGGAAGCCGCTCGCGCCGGCGGCGAGGGCGTCGAAGAGGTAGTCGTCGCGGTCGAACGTCGTGAGGATGACGACGCGGCCGAGGTCCTCGGCGACGAGCCGCCGGGTGGCCTCGATGCCGTCGAGCACGGGCATCTGGACGTCCATGAGGACGACGTCCGGCTGGGCCTCGCGGGCGACGACGACCGCCTCGGCACCGTTGGCCGCCTCGCCGACGACCTCGAGGTCGTCCTCGACGGAGAGCATCATCGCGAAGCCGGAGCGGACCATCGCGTGGTCGTCGACGAGCAGGACGCGCAGCGGGGCGCTCACCGACCCGCCTCCACCGGCCGGGGGGACGGCTCGGGCGCCGGGGTCACGTCGGCCGACGCCGCGGGCGGCGGCGTGGGCGTCGCGGCGGACGAGGAGTGCGACCCCCACGGGTAGCGGACCCGCACCCGGTACCCGCCGGTGGGGCGCGGGCCGATCTCGACCGTCCCCCGGTGCGACGCCGCCCGCTCGCGGATGCCGAGCTGGCCGAGCCCGCTGCCCGAGGTGCCCGACCGCGGCCTGCCGTCGTCGACGACCTCGACCTCGGCGAACCCGGCCTCCTCGTCGAGCCGCAGGACGACCGAGACGCGGGTGGCCGTCGAGTGCTTCTCGACGTTGGTCAGGGCCTCCTGGACGGTGCGGTGCACCGAGTGCGCGAGCGGCAGCCCGAGCCGCGCGCCCGCCCCGGGCCGGACCTCGACGAGGTCGTAGGACACCCGCCGCCCGGGCGTCGAGTGGGCGGCCACGAGGTCGGGGAGCTCGGCGAGGCCCGGGTTCGGGGACCGTCCGGAACGCTCGGCCGAGCCACCGGGCCGCTCGACGTCACGCAACGTGCCGAGCAGGTCGCGCATCGAGGAAACCGCCTCCCGCGAGGACCCCTCGATGCCCTCGAGCGCCGACCGGGTGGCCTCGGGGTCGCGTGCCATGACCCGCCGGGCCGCCGCCGCCTGGATGCCGATGACCGACACGTGGTGCGCGACGACGTCGTGCAGCTCGCGGGCGATGCGCAGGCGCTCCTCGGTGACCGCGCGGGTGCGCAGCTCCTCGGTCTGGGCGCTGATGGTCTCGGCCTGCCCGGCGAGCAGAGCGCGGTCGCGGGCCGATCGCCACTGCATCTGGCCGATGACGACCGCGCCCCCGAAGTACACCGCGTTGATGACGAGCGTGAGCAGGACCGCTCCGGGGATCGGTGCCAGCAGGCCGTACCGCTCCTCGCCGCGCACGCCGTCGAGGAAGCTCTGGGCGGCGTTGCCGACGGCGAACTGGAGGGCGATCCAGGTGAACATGACGACGACGATGAGCGCGACGACGACGAGCATCCACCGCCGGTCGCGGGCCCAGGCGACGCCGGACATCAGGGCGACGAAGTAGACGACCTGGAGGGTGAACTGGCCCATGACGACGGGCATCGTCACCCCGACGAGGACCATGTGGGCAGCGCCGAGGGCGGCCACGGTGACCGGCCAGCGCCGGCGCCCGACGAGCAGCGCCGCCCCGGTGAGCACCGCGAGCCACTCCAGCCACCACGGGGAGTCGAGGTCCTTGAGCACCCCGACGCTGCGGACCAGCTCGAGGGAGACGAGCCCGAAGATGCCGATGACCAGGGCCCACACGACGTCGGCCCGACCGACCCGCGGGCGCGGACGCTCCCAGGGGTCACCCACCCCGAACCACGAGAGCAGGCGGGTCGCCCGCGAGGGGCCGGCGTCGGACATGCCACCAGCCTAGGAGCCGTGACGACCGGCGGCCCTCCCCCGTGGGGCGGAGGCGGTCTCCACCGCCGGGGCTAGCGTGGGCGGGTGCCCACCGCCGAGCAGATCGCCACCTTCCCCGACGACACCCCGCCGCCCGGCGCGTCCCCGTGGGTCGCGGGCGGACCGTCCCCGATGGTCGCCGTCGTCGACGCCGACCCCGCCTGGGCGTCGTGGTTCGCGCGGCTCGAGGCCACCGTCCGCGGCGCGCTGGGCCTGCGGGTGCTCGGGCTCGACCACATCGGCTCGACGTCGGTGCCCGGGCTGGCCGCCAAGCCCGTCGTCGACATCGACCTCGTCGTCGCCGACCCGGACGACGAGGACGGCTACGTCCCGGCCCTCGAGGCGGTCGGCTTCGTGCTCTGGGTCCGTGAGCCCTGGTGGGAGGGCCATCGGCTGCTCCGGCACCCGGACCCCGCGTGCAACCTCCACGTCTTCGGTCCGGACAGCAGCGGCCCGTGGCGCGACCGGGTCTTCCGCGACTGGCTGCGCAGCGACACCGCCGACCGGGACCGGTACGCCGCGACGAAGCGCGAGGCCTCGGCCGCGGCGGTCGGGGCCGGCGAGCACGCGATGCAGTACAACGCGCGCAAGCAGGACGTCATCCGCGAGATCCACGCCCGGGCCTTCGCGGCGGCGGGGCTGCCGGTCGGCTGAACCGGCCGGGGCAGTGCCCGGACACCGGCGTCGGAGGGAGCCCCGCCGCTAGCCTGTCGAATTCGCAGCGTCCCGTTCGTCGGGTGGGTGAGGGCGGGCCACGGGGGCTTGCCGGACGGAAGGAGCCCCTCGTGGCCCAGTACATCCTCTACTTCAACCAGGAGTGGGTCGGCGAGCACTCGCAGGAGTGGTTCCGCTCCCGTGCGCCGCTCGCCCGCGCCGCCGTCGAGGAGATGAAGGAGGCGGGCGTCTACGTCTTCGCCGGCGGCCTCGAGGAGGACGGTCCGGTGTACAGCGTCGACCCCACGCGCGACGACGTCCTCGTCACCGACGGCCCGTTCGTCGAGACCCGCGAGGTGCTCGGCGGGTTCGCGGTCGTCGACGTGGCCGACGACGCGGCCGCGAAGGAGTGGGGTGCGCGGATCGCCGAGGCCTGCGGCTGGCCGCACGAGATCCGCCGCGTCTTCTGACCGGCCTCGTCGCTCACTCGAGGGCGGAAACGGCTGCTCCGGTGGCCGGTTCCGCCCTCGGCGAGGTGCGCCCACCGGAGTCCGGCGTCAGCGGACGGGCGTGAGGACCTCGAGCCCCACGTAGGGCCGCAGTGCCTCGGGCAGCACGACGGAGCCGTCGGCCTGCTGGTGGTTCTCGAGGATGGCGACGAGCCAGCGCGTCGTGGCGAGCGTGCCGTTGAGGGTGGCCGCGACCTCGTTGCCGGACTCGCCCCGGTAGCGGGTGTTCAGCCGGCGGGCCTGGAAGGTCGTGCAGTTGGACGTCGAGCTGAGCTCGCGGTGGCGTCCCTGGCTGGGCACCCACGCCTCGCAGTCGTACTTGCGGGCGGCCGGGTCGCCGAGGTCGCCGGCGGCGGTGTCGATGACCCGGAAGGGCAGCCCGAGCGAGGCGAGGATGTCCTTCTCCATGCCGAGCAGCCGCTCGTGCTCGGCCTGCGCCTCCTCGGGGCGGCAGTAGACGAACATCTCGATCTTGTTGAACTGGTGGACCCGGATGATGCCGCGGGTGTCCTTGCCGTAGGACCCGGCCTCGCGCCGGTAGCACGTCGACTGGCCGGCGTACCGGAGCGGACCCGACGCGAGGTCGAGCACCTCGTCGGCGTGGTAGCCGGCGAGCGCGACCTCGGAGGTGCCGATGAGGTAGAGGTCGTCGGCCTCGAGCCGGTAGACCTCGTCGGCGTGGTGGTCGATGAAGCCCGCGCCCGCCATGACGTTCGGCTTGACGAGGGTGGGGGTGACCATCGGGACCAGGCCGTTCTCGAGCGCCCGGTCCATCCCCATCCGCAGCAGGCCCATTTCGAGGCGCGCGCCGACGCCCTTGAGGAAGTAGAAGCGGGCGCCCGAGACCTTCGCGCCCCGCTCCATGTCGACGGCGTCCAGACCCTCCATCAGGGTGAGGTGGTCCTGCGGCTCGAAGCCCTCGGCCGCGAAGTCGCGCGGCGTGCCGACCTCCTCGAGCACGACGTAGTCGTCCTCACCGCCGGCGGGGACCTCGGGCTCGACGACGTTGCCGATGGTCCGCATCAGCGCGTCGAGCTCGGCCTGCGCCTCGTCGGCGGCGGCCGAGAGCGACTTGACCTCTGCGGCAAGCTCCTTGGTCCGCGCGAGCAGGGCCTGCTTCTCGTCGCCCTGCGCCTTCGCGACGTCCTTGCCCATCGACTTCTGCTCGGCCCGCAGCCGTTCGAACGCGGTGAGGGAGGAGCGGCGGCGCTCGTCGGCGGCGAGCACGGCGTCGACGACGCCGTCGTCCTCGCCGCGGGCGCGCTGGCTGGCGCGCACCGTGTCGGGGTCCTCCCGGAGCAACCTGATGTCGATCACCCGCGGAGTCTATCGACGACTCCCCGGGCCCTTCCTCCGCGTTCCCGGCCGTCGAGAGGAGGTGACACGCACGGGATCGGGCACCACGGCCTGCGTGTTGCCTCCCGTCGAGGGACCGGGGCGCCGCCGGGTGGTCCGGGTCAGTCCGGTCGGCCGGTGACGAGCAGGCCGGCACCGAGGCCGACCATCATCAGCCCGCCGACCCCGCCGACCCGTTCCATCCGGCGCGGCGAGGAGGCGAACCAGTCGCGGAACCGGGAGGCGAGCAGGGCCACGGTGCCGTCGCCGGCGAGCGCGATGACGGCGAAGACCGGGCCGAGGACGAGCAGCTGCAGCCCGACCCGGCCCCCGGGGTCGACGAACTGGGGCAGCACCGCGGCGAGCAGGACGAGCGACTTGGGGTTGGTCACGCCGACGACGAAGCCGTTGCGCAGGGCGTGCACGGTCGGGCTGGAGGTGGCGAGACCGCCGACGAGTGCCTGCGCGGTGGCCCGGCGGTGCCGGATGGCCTGCACCCCGAGGTAGAGGAGGTAGCCCGCGCCGAGGATCTTGAGGACCGTGTAGGCCGTCGCGCTCGCCGCGATGACCGGCCCGAGCCCGACGGCCAGGCCGATGATCTGGGTCTGCACCCCGAGGGCATTGCCGGCGACGGTGAGCAGGGCCTCCCGGCGCCCGGCCGAGAGCGCGCGACCGATCGTGAAGAGGATGCTGGGGCCCGGGATCGCGATGATGACGGCCGAGGCGAGCGCGAACGCGAACACGGTGGCGAGGGACGGCACGGGGCCAGTGTGCGACCGCGACGGGTCGGCGCGCACCCGTGTTCCGCGCCTCGGCTCGTCCGCGTTGTGAAAAAGTTACGTTGCGTGCACCACGACGGGAACTGGTTGACCTAGCATCGTCGCTCTGGGACCGAGCCGGGACCCCCGCCGCACGGGGCGTCCCGGTGCTGCCGCCGCCGACCCGAGGAGCCCGTGCCCGATGACCTCCCGCCACCACCGTCCCGTTCGCCGGGCCGCGCTCGCGCTGGCCGTGACCACCTCGCTCGCGCTCACGGCGTGCGGCGGGGCCGACGAGGCGGCGACCCCGCCGGGCGGCGGCACGATCGTCGTCGGGATCAGCGCCGACCCCACCCAGACCCTCCCGTGGACGGTCACGTCCAAGCAGGCCATCCAGGTGCTCTCGCAGGTCTACAGCACCCTCCTCGACACCGGGAAGGACTCCGAGCCGGTCGCCGGGCTCGCCGAGCTGCCGACGGTCTCGGACGACGGGAAGACCTACACCTTCACCCTGAAGAAGGGCGTGACGTTCTCCGACGGCTCCGCCCTCGACTCGGCCGACGTGAAGAAGACCTTCGAGACGATCATGGACCCCGCGTCCAAGGCGACGTCCGCGTCGTACTTCGCGCACGTCGCGTCGGTCGCGGCGCCCGACCCGCAGACCGTCGTGGTCACGCTGAGCACGCCGGACGCCTCGTTCCCCAGTGGCCTGACCGGGGTGAACACCGGCATCGTCCCGTCGGACGCCGACCCCGCGACCCTCGAGAAGACGCCGCTCGGCTCCGGTCCGTACGCGTGGCACAAGCGGACCCCGAACCAGTCGATCACGTTGCGGCGCAACGACTCCTACTTCAAGGGCAAGCCGGGCGCCGCGAACCTCGAGTTCCGGGTCATCCCCGACGAGCAGGCGATGGTGTCCGCTCTGCGCACCGGCTCGGTCGACCTCACGATCTTCGACAACCCGGTGACGGCGAAGACGGCGGGCACGGGCAAGGTGACCAGCACCGCGGTCGACTCGCTGAGCTACCACGTCCTCCAGCTGCGGGCGGCCTCGCCGGCCCTCACGGACGTCAACCGCCGCCTCGCCGTCCAGTGCGCCGTCTCGCGCCAGGACGTCATCGACTCGGCCGCCCTCGGCGCCGGCGAGCCGACCGGACCGATCACCTCGCCGCAGTACCGCTCCGACCCGGCCGCCCAGCCCTGCCCCGAGCAGGACCTCGCGAGGGCCAAGCAGTACCTCGCGGCGGCCGGCACACCGAACGGCTTCTCGCTCAAGCTGATGACCTCCCAGGGCCTCTACTCGACGGCCGTCGACGAAGCGCAGGCCATCCAGGCCCAGCTGGCCAAGGTCGGCATCACGGTGCAGCTCGAGAGCCTCGACTCCGGCGACTACTTGGACCGCTGGCTGGCCGGCGACTTCGACGCCGCCATCGCCCTCAACGGCGGCAGCGCGGACCCGAACACCATGTACGCCCGCTACTTCACGAGCAAGGGCAGCTTCCAGAAGGTCGCCGGCTACTCCTCGCCGACCCTCGACGACCTCTTCGCGAAGGGGGTCGCGACGACCGACGTGACCCAGCGCAAGGCCGTCTACGCCGACGTCTCGAAGGAGCTGGTCGACCAGGCCGCCTGGGTCTGGCTGTTCACCCCCAAGCTCTTCCTTGTCCACGCGTCCTCGATGAAGGACGTCGAGGCCCGCACCGACGCCAGCCTGAGCGACCTGTGGAAGGCATCGCTCGGCTGACATGACCCGAGCCCGAGCCCTCCTGCGCCGTCCTCTCGTCCGGCGGCTCGGCGAGGCCGTCGTCACCCTGCTCGGGGTGTCGCTGCTGACCTTCGTCGTGCTCCGGGTGGTCCCCGGCGACCAGATCACCGCGTCGTACGGCATCGCCGCCGGTGAGCTGAGCCCCGAGCAGATCCGCTCCCTCGAGGCCTACTACGGCATCGACCAGCCGTGGCCGGTCCAGTACCTCGGCTGGCTGGGCGGGGTACTGACCGGCAACCTCGGCCTCTCGACGAGCTCGGGCACGAGCGTGGCCGCGCTCACCGCGCAGGCGCTCCCGAACACCGTCGAGCTCGCCGTCCTCGCCATCGTCGTCGGCCTGGCCCTCGGGGTACCCGGCGGGATGCTCGCCGCGAGCCGGCCCGGCCGGACCCGCGACGGCGTGACCCAGCTGGCCAGCCTGCTCTCCCTCTCGGTGCCGTCCTTCCTCCTCGCGACGGCCGTCGCGACGCTCCTCGCGAACGTCCTCGGCTGGTACCCGAACGGCGAGGGCTACGCGACCCTCGTCGCGAACCCGTGGCTCAACCTCCAGCAGATGGCGCTGCCCGCGCTCGTGCTCGGCATCAGCATCGCCTCGCCGGTGCTCCAGACGACCCGCACCGCGATCCTCGGCGTGCGCTCGGAGGACTTCGTCCGCACGGCTCGGGCCAAGGGCGTGCCCCCGCGGCGGCTGCAGGTGCGGCACGTCCTGCGCAACGCGCTCATCCCCGTCGTCACGATGACCGGCCTGCAGTTCGGGTTCCTCCTCTCCGGCGCCCTCGTCGCGGAGCAGATCTTCGCCATCCCGGGCATCGGCCGGCAGGCGCTGCTCGGCCTGCAGCAGAAGGAGTACGCCGTCGTGCAGAGCACGGTCCTCGTCATCGCGGTGATGTTCGTCCTCGTCAACCTGCTCACCGACCTCGTCTACCGGCTCGTCGACCCGCGGGTCCGGGTCCGGTGAGCGCCACCGAGACCGGCCTCGAGGCCGGACCCGCGGCGGCGGCCTCCCCCGGCCGCGGGCACGCCTGGCGCCGCGCCTTCCTGACGCCGTCGGGGGTCGCCGGCCTCGTCCTCATGGGCGTCGTGCTGCTCCTCGCGGCGCTGGCCGTGCTCGGGCTCACTCCGCGCCCGCCGGCGGCCCAGGACGTCGGCCGCTCGCTCCTCGGGCCGAGCGCGCAGGCGTGGTTCGGCACCGACCAGTTCGGGCGGGACGTCTTCTCGCGGGTCGCCTCCGGGCTGGCCAACTCGCTGCGGGTGGCGGTCGTGTCGGTGGCGGCCTCGGGCGCCGTCGGCATCACCCTCGGCGTCGTCGCCGGCTTCTTCGGTGGCGTGGCCGACCGGCTCGTCGGCATGCTCACCAACGTCCTCTTCGCCTTTCCCTCCCTCCTCCTCGCGCTGGCCCTCGCGGCGACGCTCGAGCGCAGCTGGGTCACGGTGAGCATCGCCATCGCGGTCGTCTACGTCCCGATCTTCGCCCGCGTCGCCCGCGGACCGGTCCTCAGCCTGCGGACGGCCGAGTACGTCGTCGCGTCGCGAGCCGTGGGCCGTTCCCGGCTCTCGACGCTCGTCGAGCACGTCGTCCCCAACCTCGCCGGCATCCTCGTCGTCCAGACCACCCTCTCGCTGTCCTGGGCGATCCTCACCGAGGCCTCGCTCAGCTTCCTCGGCTTCGGCACCCCGCCGCCCGCGGCCTCGCTCGGCGGGATGGTCTACGACGCGCAGACCCTGGCCGTCGTCGCGCCGTGGCTCCTCGTCCTGCCCGGTGCCGCCCTCGTCGTCGCGGTCGTCGGGCTCAACCTGCTCGGCGACGCGTTGCGCTCGGCGCTGGACCCCCGGGGTGGTGGCCGCTGATGCGCGTCGTCGGGATGATCTCGGGCACCTCGCACGACGGCATCGACGTCGCCGTCGTCGACCTCCTGGCCGACGGTGACGTGTTGCGGATGCGCTTGGAGCACACCGCCTCCGTGCCGTACGAGCCCGAGCTCCGGCGCCGGCTGGTCGAGGCGCTGCCGCCCGCGCCGGTCGGGTTCGACGTCGCGTGCGAGCTCGACACCCGCATCGGCCGGGCCTTCGGCGCGGTGGCCCGGACGGCGGTGGAGGCCGCCGCGGGTCCGGTCGACCTCGTGTGCTCGCACGGCCAGACCGTCTTCCACTGGGTCGAGGGTGGGCACGCGCTCGGCACGCTCCAGCTCGGGCAGCCGGCGTGGGTCGCCGCGGCCACCGGGCTGCCCGTCGTCGCGGACCTGCGGGCGGCCGATGTCGCCGCGGGCGGCCACGGGGCGCCGCTCGTGCCGGTCCTCGACCGGCTGCTGCTGGGCGATCTCGTCGCGCACGGCCGACGCGCCGGCGCCCTCAACCTCGGCGGCATCGCCAACGTCACCGTGTGCGCGCCCGAGGCCGACCCCGTCGCCTGGGACACCGGCCCGGCCAACGCGCTCGTCGACGCGGTCGTCGCCCGCTCCACGGACGGCGCGCAGGCCTACGACGCGGAAGGCCGGCTCGCCGCCTCCGGGACGGTCGACGAGACCCTGCTGGCCGCCCTGCTGGCCGACCCCTACTACGCGCTGCCGGCCCCGAAGAGCACCGGCAAGGAGCACTTCCACGCCGCCTACCTCGACGGTGTGCTCGCCCGGGCCGGGGTCCGTCCCGACCTCGCCGACCTCGTCGCCACCCTCACCGAGCTGAGTGCCCGGACGGTGGCCGACGCGGTCCGCGGCTCCCGGCTGGAGGTGCTCGTCGCGTCCGGGGGTGGGGTGCGCAACCCGGTGCTCCTGCGGCGGATCCGCGAGCTCGTGGCCCCGGTCGAGGTGACGACGACGGACGCGCTCGGCGTGCCCTCCGGGGAGAAGGAGGCGGTCGCCTTCGCCGTCCTCGGCTGGGCGACGGCGCACGGTCTGCCCGGCAACGTCCCAAGCTGCACCGGCGCGAGCGGGCCGCGGGTGCTCGGCAGCGTCACGCCGCCGCCGTCCGGCCCGTGGCGGCCACCGGCACCGATGACCCGCTGGCCCGAGACGCTCGAGATCGTGGAGGAGTCCCCGTGAGGCCACTCGCACCGCACGTCGGGCGGCTGCTCGCCCTCGGCGCCGACCGGCGGCACCCGGCCGGCGCCGTCCTCGGGCTGCGTACGCGGGCCGGGCGCTCCATCGAGGCGGGCGGGTGGGCGCTGCTCCCGTCCGAGCGGTCGCCGGGGGTGCGGATGACGCCCGACACCTGGCTCGACTGGGCCTCGGTGACCAAGGTGGCAGCCACGACGACGCTCTGCATGGTCCTCCAGGACCGCGGCCTGCTCGACGTCGACGCCCCCGTCGCCGACCACCTGCCGTCCTTCCTTGCGGCCGGGGACGAGGACGGGCGGGACGACATCCGGGTGGCCGACCTGCTCTCGCACTCGGCCGGGTTGCCTCCGTGGGTCCCGCTCTACTGCACCGCGGCCGACCGCGACGCCGCTCTCGAGGCGGTGCTGCGGACGCCGCTCGCCCTCGCTCCCCGCACCGAGCGCCGGTACTCCGACCTCGGGTTCGTCGTGGCGGGCCGCGTCGTCGAGGAGGTCACCGGACAGCGGCTCGACGCCGCCTTCGACGACCTCGTCGCGGCGCCGCTCGGGCTGTCGACGCGCTTCGGCCCGGTGCCCCCGGACTGGGCCGCCGCCAGCGCCGACTCCGACGTCGTCGAGCTGACGATGGTGGCGACCGGCCGGCCGTACCCCGTCGAGGTCGAGCGGGGCTGCTTCGACGGATGGCGGCAGGAGCCGGTGCGCGGGGGGGTCAACGACGGCAACGCGGCGCACGCGCTCGGCGGGGTCTCGGGGCACGCGGGGCTGCTCGGGCCGGTCCGCGACCTGCTGACCCTCGGCGCCGCCCTCCTCGACGACGGGCTCGTTGGGGCGTCCGTCCTCGCGCGCTTCGCGAGCCCGTCCGCGGTCGACGACACCCAGGGCCTCGGCTTCCGCCGGGTGCTGCGCGCCGATGCCGGCGGCAACCCCGTCACGTGGCTCTGGCACGGCGGCTTCACGGGGACGGTCTGGGCCCTCGACCCCGAGTCCGGCACCGTCGTGGCCGGCGGCGCGACCCGGCTGCACGGCACGACCGGTCCGCTGCCCCGCTGGTGGCCGGTGTCGGGCGCCCCCGACCCCCTGGCCGGGGTGGCGTCCGGCGACCAGGTCGCCGCAGTCGCCCTCGACGCCGTCTCGACCGCCGTCCTCGAGGAGGTCGTCCGATGAACCGGACCGACGCGACCGGGGCGGCGCAGCCCGTGCTCGCCGTCCGTGGCCTCGCCGTCGCCTTCACCACCTCACGGGGCGACGTCGAGGCGGTGCGCGGCGTCGACCTCGAGGTGCACGCCGGCGAGACGGTGGCCGTCGTCGGCGAGTCCGGCTCCGGCAAGTCGACCCTCGCCGCGAGCGTCAACCGGCTGCTCGCCGACAACGGGCGGATCACCGCCGGCACGGTCCACCTCGGCGACCTCGACGTGACGGCCGCGGACGAGCGGACGCTGCGCGAGGTGCGCGGCCGACGGATCGGCATGGTGCCCCAGGACCCGATGACCGGCCTCAACCCGGTGATGACGGTCGGCGCCCAGGTGGCCGAGGCCCTCGAGGTGCACGGACGAGCCCGTGGTGCCGAGGCCCGGGCCGAGGCCGTCGCCCTCCTCGACCGCGCGGGGATCGCGGACGCGGCGGCCCGGGTCGACCAGTACCCGCACGAGTTCTCCGGCGGGATGCGCCAGCGCGTCCTCATCGCGATGGCCCTCGCCTGCCGGCCCGAGGTGCTCGTCGCCGACGAGCCGACCTCGGCACTCGACGTCACCGTGCAACGGCTCGTCCTCGACCAGATGGCCGAGCTGGCCCGCGACCTCGGCGCCGCCGTCGTCCTCATCACCCACGACCTCGCGCTCGCCGCCGAGCGGGCCGACCGGGTGGTCGTGATGTACCGCGGTGAGGTGGTGGAGAGCGGTCCCGCAGCCGAGGTGGTCGAGCGTCCTCGGCACGAGTACACCCGGCGCCTGCTGGCCGCCGCCCCCGGCATCGCCGAGCGGAAGGTGGTCGAGCGCCCCGCCGGCCCGACGGACGCGCCGCCCGCCGGCGAGGGCGAGGAGCCCCTGCTGGTGCTCAGCGGCGCGGTGAAGCACTACCGGCTGCGCGGCCGGAGCGATCCCCTCGTCGCCGTCGACGACGTCGACCTCTCCGTGCCGCGCGGGCGGACGGTGGCCGTCGTCGGGGAGTCCGGATCGGGCAAGTCGACGACCGCCCGGCTCGCCCTGCGGCTCGAGGACCCGGATGCCGGATCGGTCCGCTTCGACGGCGAGGACGTCACCCACCTGCACGGCCGCCGGTTGCGCGCCTTCCGACGCTCGGTGCAGCCGGTCTTCCAGAACCCCTACGCATCGCTCGACCCGCGGTACACGGTCGAGCAGGCCGTCGCGGAGCCGCTCGTCGTCCACGGGGTCGGTGACGCCACGGCCCGGCGGACGGCGGTCCGCGACCTGCTCGACCGCGTGGCGCTGCCGTCCTCCCTCGCCGCCCGTCGCCCGCACGAGCTGTCCGGCGGCCAACGGCAGCGGGTGGCGATCGCCCGGGCCCTCGCGCTGGAGCCGCGCCTCGTCGTCCTCGACGAGGCCGTCAGCGCCCTCGACGTCCTCGTCCAGGAGCAGGTGCTCGACCTCATGGTCCGGCTCCAGGAGGAGCTCGGCCTCTCCTACCTGTTCATCACCCACGACCTCGCGGTGGTCCGGCTCGTCGCGCACGAGGTGCACGTGATGAAGGACGGCCGCATCGTCGAGCACGGTTCTCCCGAGGCGCTGTTCGCCGACCCCCGGGAGGAGTACACGCAGCGGCTGCTCGCGGCCATCCCCGGGCGGTCGCTGGCCCACGGCTGAACGGGCCCGCGCGGCCCGGGGAAACCCGGGTGCCCCGTCGCCGCCCCGCTGCTAGCGTCCGGCCCCGATGAGCGACACCTCCCCCGGCAGCGACCGACCCGGCACCGAGTCGGGTTTCGCGCGCCGGCGCGCCCTCGTCATCGGGGGCGGTGGCTCGGCGGGCAACGCCTGGCTGATCGGGGTGCTCGCCGGCCTCGCCGAGGGCGGGGTCGACCTCACCGACGCCGACCTCGTCGTCGGGACCTCGGCCGGCGCGACGACCGCCGCCCAGCTGACGGCCCGGACACCGGCCGAGCTGCTCACCGAGGTCCTCGCCGCACCGGGGGGATCCGGGCGCACCGGCGTGCCGGGGGGCTCCCGACCCAGCGGCGGCCCGGGCGGCCGACCCACCCGGCCGGCGGTCGACCACTTCGCGCGGACCACCCGCGTCATCGCCGAGGCCTCGGACGCCGACGACATGCGGCGCCGGATGGGCTCCTCCGCGCTCGGCCTCGAGGTCGACCCGCAGCACGGTGCGCGGTGGCGGCAGGTCGTGGCGACCCGCCTCGGCACCGCGGACTGGCCCGCCCACGACCTGCTCGTCACGGCCGTCGACGCCCGGACCGGCGCGCCGGTGGTCCTCGACCGGGACAGCGGGGTCGACCTCGTCGACGCGGTCGCCGCGAGCTGCTCGAGCGCCCACCCGTACCCGGTGGGCGAGCGGCGCTACCTCGACGGTGGCTACCGCCGCAACGAGAACGCCGACCTGGCCGCCGGCTCCGAGCGGGTCGTCGTCCTCTCCCCGCTCGGCGGGCGCACCCGCCATCCGCTGGAGTGGCGGATGCAGCTGGCCGCCCAGGTCGAGGACCTCGAGGCGGGCGGCAGCCGGGTCGGGACGGTGCTGCCGGACGCGGCGTCGCTCGCCGCGTTCGGCGACGACCTGATGGACCCGGCGACCCGCGTGCCGGCCGCCCGCGCCGGCCACGCCCAAGGCCTCTCCGCCGCGAACGACCTCGCCGCGCTCTGGGGGTGGGCGGTCCCCGGGCGGCCAGCCCGTCCGTTCGCGGACGACGGCGACGAACCCGTCGAGGAGGGCGCGCGCGGCGGCCTCGGAGGCCGGCTCGGCCAGGTCCGCCGCCTCCCGCAGCACCGGGAGGTCGAAGCCCTCGGCGGCGAGCCGCGCGGGGTCCCAGCGGGCCAGCCGTTCGGCGCCGGCCTCGGGGTGGAACTGGACGCCCCACGCGCGCTCGCCGACCCGGAAGGCCTGGTGCGGGCAGGTGTCGGACTCGGCCAGGTGCACGGCGTCCGGCGGCAGCGCGACGACCTCGTCGCGATGGTGCTCGACGGCCGGGAAGACCGCCGGCAGCCGCCCGAGCAGCGGGTCGTCCTCGGCCGCGGGCAGCCGCCGGATGCGTACCGAACCGTGCTCCGGTCGCCCCGAGTCGGCGACGACCGTGCCGCCCGCGACGTGCGCGAGGAGCTGGGCACCGAGGCAGACGCCGAGCAGCGGGACGCCGTCGGCCACCGCGGCCCCGGCCAGCCGGCGCTCGGTCGGCAGCCTCGGCGCCCGCTCGTCGGAATACGGCATGACGCCGCCCCCCAGGAAGAGGATGCCGTCGTACCCGGTCGGGGCGTCGGGGACGTCGGGGCCGTCGACGACCTCGAGCCGGACGCCCGCCTCCTCGAACCAGCCGGCGAAGCGGGCCGGGCCGCTGTCCGGGTCGTTGCGCACCGCGAGGACGACCGGTGCGGTCGGGTCAGGCCGCGGCACCGGCCACCTCCTCGGCCGGGCCGGCCTCGCGGCGCCGCTCGAGCCAGCGCATCGCCGGGGTCGCGAGCACGCCGTGGACCAGCACCGAGAGGGCGACGGTGAACCCGACGGTCGACCACAGCCAGCGTTCCTCGGTGAAGGACGCGGTCCCGGCGGCGAACGCAAGGTAGTACAGCGAGCCGACCCCGCGGACCCCGAAGAACGCGACGACGAGTCGCTCGCCGCGCGTGAGACCGGCGGTGCCGCCGTTGCCCCGGGAGCCGACGAAGGCCAGCCATCCCGCGACCGGCCGCACCACGAGCACGAGCGTCACGCCGACGACCACCCCGCGCCAGTCGAGGTTGGCCAGCAGGCCGGTCGTCACGGCGAACCCGAGACCGAGGAGGAGGACGAGGGTGAGGAGGGTCTCGAGCCGCTCGACGACGTCGTGCATGTGGAGGTGGTACTCCGAACGCCGCTCGACCGACCGGATGGTCACCGCGCAGGCGAAGACGGCGAGGAAGCCATACCCGTGCACGACCTCGGCGGCGCCGTAGGCGAGCAGGAGCGCGGACAGCGCGAGCAGCGGCTGGCCCACCTCGGCGAGACGGAGCGACGGGCTGGGGGCGCGGAAGGCGAGCCGGGCGAGGGCCCAGCCGAGGACCACCCCGACGAGGACGCCGACGACGACCTTCCCGACGAGCTCCCACCCGATCCAGCGCCACAGTCCGCCCGCCGGCGCCCCGGCGGCGAGGAAGACGGCAGCCCACACGAACGGGAAGGCGAGGCCGTCGTTGAGGCCGGCCTCGCTGGTCAGGGCGAAGCGCACCTCGTCGTCCTCGTCGAGCTCGTCCTCCTCGCCCTCGAGCGTCGGTCCCTCGACCTGGACGTCCGAGGCGAGGACCGGGTCGGTCGGGGCGAGGACGGCGCCCAGGAGGAGTGCGGCGGGCGGCGCGACCCCGAGCGGGCCCCACGCCAGCAGCGCGACCGCTCCGATGCTCAGCGGCATCGCGATGCCGAGCAGCCGCCAGGTCGGCGACCAGGTCGCCCACGAGGCCCGCAGGCCGGGACGCAGCGGACGGTCGAGGGCCAGCCCGACGCCCATGAGGGCGACGAGGACGGTGACCTCGGTGAGGTGCTCGATCCACGGCCGGGCGGCGACCGGGTCGAGGCGCAGGGAGCCGGACATCGGTCCGGTGCCGAGCAGGAGGCCGACCGCGACGAGGACGATGGGGGCGGACAGGGCCCACCGGTGGAGCACCTGCGGGAGGACCGCGGCGAGGAGCAGCGCCCCACCGAGCAGGACGTAGACGAGCTCGGGTCTCACGGGGTGGCGGCGCCGACGTCGTGGAGGTGGTGCACGAGGTCGTGCAGGCCGTAGCGCCCGAGGGTCAGGGTCGTGAACCGCGAGCCGTCGGAGCGGGTGGCGGTGCGGGACCACGCGACGTCCTCGACGCCGGCGAACCGGGTGGCCAGCGCGGCGGCCGCGGTCGCGACCTCACCGGCGACGGTGGCGGGGTCCTGCTCGCCGTAGCGGTCGGCGACCGCCGTCTCGTCCTGGTCCCAGTTGGCGAAGGTCGGGTCGTCCTCGGTGAGGAGCAGCGCCAGGCGCTCGTCGAAGAGCCGGCAGACGTCGCGGACGTGGCAGGCGTACTCGAGCGGTGACCACGTCGCCGGGTCCGGCCGGCGGGTGGCGTCCGGGGACGCGAGGACCTGCGGCCACGGGTCGGTGGCGGCGAGGACGAGCCGCGCGACGTCGTCCGCGGGGACGGCGGCGGCCTCGAAGCCGCAGTCGGGGCAGGGGCGCTCGAGGACCCACGTCCAGTCCCTGGTGTCGGACTCGACGGCCGCGTCCGGGCGCTCACTCATGTCTGCAGACTACGGCGGTCACACCGGGGGCCCGACGCTCATGTACCTTCCCGTGTGTGTCGGGCGAGCAGTGGACGTGGGTGGGCATCGGTGTCGCCGTGCTGTTCGCCCTCGTCGGGGCGTTCCTCGTGCTCTCCGCGCGCGAGCCGGGCCGGCACGCCGCGACGCCCCGCCCTTCACGTGACACGTTCCGCCGGCCCGACGACGAGCCGCCGCCCCGCAAGCGCGTCGCCGTCGTCGTCAACCCCACGAAGTTCGACGACCTCGACGGGGTCAAGGCCACCCTGGCGAAGGTGTGCGCGGCGAACGACTGGGCCGAACCGGAGGTGCACGAGACGACCCCGCACGACGTCGGCTTCGGCCAGACGCGGGCGGCGCTCGCGGACGGCGTCGACCTCGTGTGCGCGCTCGGGGGTGACGGCACCGTCCGCGCCGTGGCGCAGGAGATGGTCGGCTCGGGGGTGCCGCTCGGCCTGCTGCCGGGCGGGACGGGCAACCTCCTCGCCCGCAACCTCGAGATGCCGGTCGACGACCTCGAGCGGGCCATGACGGTCGCCCTCACCGGACGCAACCGGCACGTCGACGCGGCGTGGCTCACCCTCGACCCCGAGCACCTGGAGCTCGAGGAGGGCGCCGGCGAGGGCTCGTCCGCCGGGGAGCGGCGGCACGCGTTCTTCGTCATGGCCGGCCTCGGCCTGGACGCGGCGATCATGGACTCGACCTCCGAGCAGCTGAAGTCGCGCATCGGGTGGGGGGCGTACGTGCCGGCCGGGCTGCGCCACATGCTCACGGAGCGGTTCAAGGTCACGCTGACTACCGACGGCGGGCCGCCCGAGTCCCAGCGGGCCCGGATGGTCGTCATCGGCAACTGCGGCAAGATCACCGGCGGCATCGACCTGCTCCCGGACGCCGAGCCGGACGACGGCACCCTCGACGTCATCGTCCTGGCACCGCGCGGGGTCGCCGCGTGGGCGTCGGTGGCCGCCAGGGTCATCACCCGCAGCGACCGGACGAGTGCGACGCTGTCCCGCTACCGGTGCCAGACGGCGACGGTGGAGGTCGACGAGCCGCAGCGGGTGCAGGTGGACGGCGACATCATCGGTGAGGCGAGCCGGGTGGCCGTCGAGGTGCAGGAGCGGGTTCTGGTCGTCCGCACCGAGAGCCGGCGGACCGCGGTCTGAGGCGGGCCGGGTGGCCCGGCCCAGGCGGGCGGGGGGCCGCCCCGAGACACCCCAGGCGGGCGGGGGGCCGCCCCGAGGCCCCCCCAGCGGGCGGGGGGGCCCCCCCCCGCCCCCGCGGCGGGGCGGGGGGGCCCCCCGCCCCGCCGGGGGGGGGGGGGGGGCCGCCCCGCGACGCGTGGGGCGCGCGGGTGGCCGTCCCCGCCTCGTCCCGGACAAGGGGTGTTCTCCCCAGCTCCTTGCTCGACGCAACGGATCCCTTGCCCGACGCACGGGATTCCTTGCCCGACGCACGGGATTCCTTGCCCGACGCAATCGATCCCTTGCCGGACGCAAGGGATCGATTGCGCGGGGCAAGGAGGTCCGGGCACGACACCAGCGCTCGGGCGGCTGGTCCGCCGTCCCCGCCGCCGCACCCGACTCCAGGGCTCCTGACTCCCGACCACCCGGCCGCCCAGCCCGGGCCGCCGGCCCAGGCCCCGGCCCAGGCCCCGGCCCCGGCCCAGGCCCCGGCCCCGGCTCAGACCTTCTTCTCGCGCCACTTCCGCTCGAAGGGCAGCCGCCAGGTGAACGGCGCGATGAGCTGGTGGATCTGGTTCGGGCCGTAGGTGCCCTGTGCGTAGGGGTGCACGGGCGGCGGGTTGTCGAGGATCGGCTGGCTGATCTCCCACAGCCGTTCGATGCCGGTCGCCGACGTGAAGAGGGTCCGGTCGCCGCGCGCGGCGTCGTAGATGAGCCGCTCGTACGCCTCGAGCACCGCGCCCGCCCAGTCGGTCTCCTGCATCGCGAACTGCATCGACAGCTTGTCGAGCCGGAAGCCCGGCCCCGGTCGCTTCCCGTAGAACGACAGCGACATCCGCGACTTGTCGGCGAGGTCGAAGGTCAGGTGGTCCGGCCCCTGGTCGCCGACCCCCGACCCCTTGGGGAACATCGACTGCGGCGGCTCCTTGAACGCGATCGAGATGATCCGCGCCCCCTCGGCCATCCGCTTGCCGGTGCGCAGGTAGAACGGCACCCCGGCCCAACGCCAGTTGTCGACGAAGCACTTGAGCGCGACGAAGGTCTCGGTGTCGGAGTCGGGCGCGACCCCGGGCTCGTCGTGGTAGCCCGTGTACTGCCCGCGCACGACGTCGGTCGGCATGATCGGCTGCATCGAGCGGAAGACCTTGTTCTTCTCCCGGCTGATGGCCGCCGGCTCGAGCGCGGTCGGCGGCTCCATCGCGGTGAACGCGAGGATCTGGAACAGGTGCGTGACGACCATGTCGCGGTAGGCGCCGGTCGCTTCGTAGAAGTCGGCCCGCTGGCTGAGCCCGAGGGTCTCCGGCACGTCGATCTGGACGTGCGAGATGTTGTTGCGGTGCCAGATCGGCTCGAAGAGGCCGTTGGCGAACCGGAACGCGAGGATGTTCTGGGCCGGCTCCTTGCCGAGGAAGTGGTCGATGCGGAAGATCTGCTCCTCGTCGAAGACCTGGTGCAGCTCGGCGTTGAGCGCGACGGCCGAGGCGTGGTCGTGCCCGAACGGCTTCTCCATGACCACCCGGCTGCGTTCGACGAGCTTCGCGTCGGCGATCGTCTGCACCGCGGCGAGGGCAGCCTTCGGCGGCACCGCCAGGTAGTGCAGCCGCAGCGCGACGTCACCGGGCAGCTGCTCCTCGGCCGCCGCGACCGCGCGGGCCAGCGCCTCCGGACCGGACGACAGCGGCACGTAGTCGACGCGCTGGACGAACTCGCGCCAGTCGGCCTCGTCGATGTCCCGTGTGCTGTGCTCGCGCACGGCGGTGTGCACGAAGTCCCGGAACTCCTCGACGCTCTTGTCGTCGAGCGAGGTGCCGACGACGCGCAGGTCGTCGAGCAGGCGCGACTGGAACAGGTGGAGCAGGCCCGGGATGAGCTTGCGCTGGGCGAGGTCGCCGGTGGCCCCGAAGAGGACGACGGTGGTGGGCGCGGTCATGGGTCCACCCTGTCGCGCACCGGGGCCCGGCGCCACCCCCGGTCGCCGTCCGACCCTCGGACACCGCCGCCCCGGCACTCACCAGTCGGGGGAATATATTTCGTCGAACGGGGAGTTCTCCCCCGAGGAACCGGTTCTACCAGCCGGTAACATCCACCCGGGGACGGGACCGCGCCGGCGCAGGGGCTCGCGTGGCCCCGTCCCTGCGGTCCCCCGCGGCAGCCCGCGCGCCGGGCGCCTCAGCCGAAGAGCTGGGTCCCCCAGTCCCCACCGTCGGGCAACCCCGGCGGGCAGGCGAACAGCGCCGAGCCGGTGTGCTCGACGTACTCGTTCATCCGGTCGGCGCGGGCCAGCGCCCGCTGCATCGGGACGAACTGGCGGTGGGCGTCCCGGACGAACGCGACGAAGAAGAGCCCGGCGTCGAGGTGCCCCTCACCGTCCGTGCCCTCGGTGAAGTTGTAGCCCCGACGCCGGATGCGGCGGCCGCCGAGGTGATCGGGATGGGCCAGCGCGACGTGCGAGTCGACCGGGATCCGGGGGTCGCCGCCGGCGGCCCGAGCGTGGAAGTCCGGCTCGGTGAACTCCCCGTGCTGCCCGAGCGGTGCACCGTCCTTCTTGTCCCGCCCGATCGTGTCCTCCTGGTCCTGCAGCGTGCTGCGGTCCCAGACCTCGATGTGCATCCGGATGCGCCGCGGGAGGAGGTGGGGGCCACCGGCCGCCCACCCGGGCCCGCCGGCCCCGCCGGCCCCACCGGCCACGTCGTCCGACGCGACCCACACGTGCTCGTCGAGGGCGGCGGCCTCCTCGGCCTTGAGGTTCGCCGTGCCGTCCTTGAACCCGAAGAGGTTGCGCGGGGTCGCCTGCGAGGTGGAGGTCGAGGACGTGCGCCCGAAGCCGAGCTGGCTCCAGCGCACGGCGACGACACCGAAGCCCATCCGGACGAGGTTGCGCACCGCGTGCACCGCGACCTGGGGGTCGTCGGCGCAGGCCTGGATGCACAGGTCGCCGCCGGAGCGCGCGGGGTCGAGGTCGTCGCCCGCGAAGGCCGGCAGGTCGCGCAGCGCCTCCGGGCGGCGGCCGGCGAGCCCGAAGCGCCCGTCGAAGAGCGAGGGGCCGTAGCCGATGGTCACGGTGAGGTTGGCGGCCGGGAGGTCGAGGGCCTCGCCGGTGTCCTGGGGCACGCCGTAGGGGCCGCCGCCGACGGTGCCACCCGGCGCCGCCTCGGCGCCGAGGGTCATCCGTTCCGCGGCCCGGGTCCAGGCGGTGAGCAGGTCGCGCAGGGCGGCGGGGTCGTCGGTGACGACGTCGAGCGCGACGAAGTGCAGCCGGTCCTGGGCCGGGGTCGTGATGCCGGCCTGGTGCGGCCCCCGGAACGGGACCACGCCGTCGGTCGCCGACAGGGCGCCGCCGCTCGCCGCACCCGGGGCAGCGGCCGCCGGGCGCGAGGCCCACGCGACCCCGGCGGCGGCACCGGCCACCGCGGTGCCTGCACCGGCGGCGAGGACCGCGCGCCGCGTCGAGCCGTCCACCGGAGGGGTCATCCCTTCGCCACGACACCCGCGACGGTCGCGACCGGCTCGGCGAACGCGTCGAGGGCCTCGGTCAGCTTCTTGACGTCGGCGTCGCCGAGCGAGGTGTAGAGGACGAAGCCCTCACCGGAGTGGTGCGAGTCGAGCAGCTGCTCGAGCGCCGTGCCACGCGCGTCGATGGTCTCGACGAGCTCGGGGTCCTTGGCCAGCAGGAACGGGCGCAGCGCCTGCAGCGCCGCCTTCGACCCCTCGAAGTTCGCGTCGAAGTCCCAGAGGTCGGTGTGGCTGTAGCGCTCTTCCTCGCCGGTGATCTTGCCGGTGGCGATCTCGTCCAGCAGCGCCTTCGAGCCGTTGGCCAGCTGGAGCGGGTTGAGCTGCACCGTCTTCGCCTTCGCCACGAGCTCGGTGACGTCGGCGAGCAGGCGGTCGGCGATCTCGCCGGAGTCCTTCTGCAGCGCGGTCCGCCACAGGTCCTTCTCGAGGCGGTGGTAGCCGGTGAACTCCATCCCCTCCTCGACGACGTCCTCGCGCCCGTCGATCCGCGGGTCGAGGTCGCCGAAGGACTCCGCGACCGGCTCGATGCGCTCCCAGGAGGAGCGGGCCGTCGGGTAGAGGGCCTTGGCCGCCGCCACCTTGCCGGCCTTGACGAGGGCGACGAACTCGGTCGTCCGCGCGAGGAACTCGTCGGCCTCCTCGGCGACGTACTGCTGGTAGGTCGCCGTCGCGGCGGCGAGGTTCTCGTCGTCGCTCTTCGCCGCGCCCGCGGAGCCGGTGACCGTGAAGTCGGCCCGGATGCCGTCGCCGACCATCCCCGGCTTGCAGGCCGTCTGGTAGGTGCCCGGCTCGCTCAGCTCGACGTGGAAGGTGCGCGAGAGGCCGGGGCCGATGTTCTCGACCTCGCCCATGATCCGGTCGCCCTCGGCGTAGACGTAGAACTCGTTGATCTTGCTGCCCTTGTTGGTCACCGCGAACTCGACGGTGCCGGCCGGGGCCTCGGTGCGGGAGAGCTCGCACGCGGTGTCGGTGGCGGTCACCGTGATCGGACCGTCACCGGAGCCCTTGTCGGCGCCGTCGCCCCCGCCGGCGCAGGCGGCGAGCACGAGGGTGACGGGCAGGGCGAGGAACGCCGCGCGGGCGCGCGAGGTCGACATCGGGGAGGTCCTTCCGGGATGGGGTGGGCGCTCGCGGGACGGGCTCGGGCAGCGGGTCAGGCCGCCGCGGTCTCGCGTGCGGGGTCGGGGCGCTCCGGGGCGGCCGCGGTCGTGCCGCGGGTGGGCCGGAGGAAGAAGTACATGACGGTGCCGACGTAGAGCACCCACGCGACGGCCTGGAGCACGGTGGTCTGCGGCGTGAAGTTGAAGATGCCCTTGAGCAGCGCGGCGTACCAGGTGTTGGAGTCGATGCTGCCGGAGAGGTCGAAGGCGAGGGTGTTGAGCCCGGGCAGGATCGCCGCCTCCTGGAGGTCGTGGATGCCGTAGGCGAGGATGCCTCCGGCGACGACGACGAGCGCGATCCCGGTGTAGCGGAAGAACTTCGAGAGGTTGATCTTCAGGGCGCCCTTGTACATCAGCCAGCCGAGGACGACGGCGCCGGCGAGGCCCACGGCCCAGCCGAGGAGCGGAACGTTGTTGCCGGAGCCGGCGGCCTGCGCGGTCGCGTAGAAGAAGATCGCGGTCTCGAGGCCCTCACGACCGACCCCGAGGAAGCCGACGAGGGCCACGGCCAGCGGGCCGAGGTCGAGGGCGCGGTCGAGCCGTCCCTTGAGCTCGCCGGAGATGCTCCGCGCGGCCGACTTCATCCAGAAGACCATCACGGTGACGAAACCGACCGCGACGATGCTCGCCGTGCCACCCACCGCCTCCTGGGCCTCGAACGAGAGCTGGCGGGTGCCGAAGGTCAGCAGGGCGCCGAGCCCGACGGAAAGGGCGACGGCGGTCGCGACCCCGGCCCAGACCCAGCGGATGCCCCAGGTACGCTGCGTCTTCACGAGGAAGGCGAGGAGGATGACGACGACGAGGGCGGCTTCGAGCCCCTCACGCAGCCCGATGAGGGCGTTGCTGACGAACATCCGAACTCCATCCAGGCACAGGTGAGGCTTACCTGAGTTAGGTAACCCTAATGGTGCCCGGACGTCAAATCCCGATCCGCCCTGCGGAACACCGGCGCACGCACACCCGGGACGCGGGGGACGGCGTCACCCGCGGGAGCGACCGCGAGGCGTCGCGAGCGCGACCTCCTCGGCCGTGGGGGTCCGCTCCTCGCGGGCCTCGGGCGGCAGGCAGTCGACGATGGCCTCCATGATCCGTCGCGTGTCCGCCGCGGCCGAGCGGCCGAGGACCTCCACCGGCGGCCCGACCCGCACGCGGACGGTCGGCGGGTCGGTGAGCGAGAGCATCCGCGGCAGGGCCGAGCTGCGCGGCCACACCTTCTCGCTGCCCCACACCCCGAACGGGATGACCGGGGCCCCGGTCGCCGCGGCGAGCCGGGCGGCGCCGGTACGCCCCTTGAGGACCGGGTCGTAGAACCGCGCCCCCCGCGGGATCGTGCCCTGCGGGAGGAGGCAGACCAGCTCGCCGGCCTCGAGAGCCACCGCGGCGGTCTCGAAGGACTCCTGGCCACCGCCGGCGCGGTCGACCGGGATGCCGCCGAGGGCGCTGGCCAGCGCCCCGACGACCGGCACGTCGAAGAGCTCCTTCTTCGCGAGGATGCGGCCGGTGCGGCCGGTGCGGCGCATCATCTGGATCATCGCCGGGATGTCGAAGTAGCTGCGGTGGTTGCCGACGAGGATGGCCGGGCCGGTGCGCGGGATGTTCTCCGTCCCGGCGACGTCGAAACGTGCGTAGGGGGTGAGGGCCGGTGGGCTGGCGAGGAAGAGCAGGCGCTGGAGCTCGACCCCGAGGACCGGGATCTTCACCACGCCTGGCGAGACGTCGAAGTGCACGATGGGCCACCCCCGGGCGAGCGCGTAGAGCGTGAGCCGCGGGTCCGGGTTGACCGCGGCGGGGCTGCCGACCGCCGAGAGCAGCGGCAGGTCGTAGATGGAGTCGGAGTAGGCGAAGGACTCCGCGAGGTCGACGCCCTCGCGCTCGGCCCAGGACCGGACCGCGGCCAGCTTGCCGCGGGACCAGACGAACGGGCCGTCGAGGTCGCCGCTGAACCGGCCGTCGTCGGTCAGCGCGTAGCGGGTGGCGACGACGTGGTCGACCCCGAGCCGCTCGGCGAGCGGGCGGACGAGGTGCTCGGGGGTCGTCGTCGCGAGGACGACGGGCCGGCCGGCGGCCCGGTGCTGCTCGATGAGGGCGAGCGCGAACGGGTGGATCACCGCGGCGATGGTGTCGGCGGCCGCGGCGGCGGCGGCGTCGAACGCGTCGCCGGTCCGGCCGCGGGCGACGAGGGTGGCCTGGCGGGCGAGGGCGATGCTCGGCAGGGTTTCCCCGATGAGGTCGAACGCCTTGTAGAGCAGTCCCTCGCCGGGCAGCCGCCGGCTGACGACCCCGAGGTCGTACATCGCGCGGGACAGGAGCGGACCCGTGCCGCCCTGGAGGAGGGTGCGGTCGAGGTCGAAGATCGCCGCGCCGCTCATGCTCGCAGGCTACCGGGCTGCATCATGGGCTCATGCCGCGTCGCGAGGAGCAGACCGCGTTCGTCCTCGGGGGCGGCGGTGTCCTCGGCGCGACGCAGGTCGGGATGGTCCGGGCGCTCGCCGAGGCCGGCATCGTCCCGGACGTCGTCGTCGGCACGAGCATCGGTGCGCTCAACGGGGCGTTCGTCGCCGCGGACCCCTCCCCCGTCGGCGCCGCCCGGCTCGCCGAGGTGTGGGAGGCGGTGGTCCGCGACGGCGTGTTCACCGAGAGCCCCGTCCGCCAGGCGGCCCGCGTCGCCCGTTCGCGGACGCACCTGCTCTCGAACGCGCCGCTCCGGCACGTCCTCGACACCTACCTGCCGGTGACGACGTTCGAGGAGCTGGTCGTGCCGTTCCAGTGCGTCGCGGCGCGGATCGACGACGCGTCGTCGGCGTGGTTCTCCTCGGGCGAGCTCGCCGCGCCGGTCATCGCGTCGTGCTCGGTGCCGGGGCTCTTCCCGCCGGTCGAGATCGGTGGGCACTGGCACTTCGACGGGGGGCTCGTCCACTCCATCCCGGTCGGCCGGGCGCTCGAGCTCGGGGCGACCCGGGTGTTCGTCCTCCAGGTCGGCCGGGTCGAACAGCCCCTCGCCCCACCGCGGTTGCCCTGGGAGGTGGGGATGGTCGCGTTCGAGATCGCCCGCCGGCACCGCTTCGTCCACGAGATGGCGTCGGTGCCCGGCGGGGTCGAGACGCACGTGCTGCCGAGCGGCGCTTCGACGACGCCGAACGTCCCCATCCGCGCCGCGCGGGCGTCCCGGATGCGCGAGCGGGAGGACCAGGCCTACGAGGCCTCGGCCCAGTACCTCGCCGGGCTCTAGGCTCACCGGCATGGGCGCACGTGGCATCCCCCCGCCTCCCCCGGCGGTGCGTCGTGTCCTCGCTCCGCTGTGGCCGCTCGTCGGCGTGGTCGTCACCGGGCTCATGGTCCCGGTCGTCGTGCTGGGGGCGTTCGCCGCGTTGGTCGACCGGCGGGCCCGGCTCTTCCGCTCGGTCTGCCTCGCCGTGCTGCTCATGTGGGTCGACATCCGGATGCTCGTCCGGTGCTGGGTGCTCGGTGCCGAGCCGCGCGACCAGCACGCCCCGGCGTGGCGCGAGGACCACGAGGGGCTGCTCGCCGACGCGCTCGACTCGCTGATGTTCTACACGCGCCGCTGGTTCGGGCTCGAGGTGCGGCTCACCGACCGGATGCACTTCGGCACCGAGGGCCGGCCGCTCATCGCCTTCGCCCGGCACGCCGGCCCGTTCGACTCGCTGGCCGTCGCGTGGCTGCTGGCCCGCACGGCCGGCCGGCTGCCGCGCATCGTCCTCGCCGAGGCGCTGCGCTGGGACCCGGGGATCGACACCATCCTCACCCGGCTCGACTCGTTCTTCGTCCCGTCGGCCGGCGAGGACCGGCTGGCCGGGGTGCGCGGGATGGCGTCCAGCCTGGGCAGCGGGGACGTGCTCCTCCTCTTCCCCGAGGGCCAGAACTGGACACCGACGCGGCGGGCGCGGCTCATCGAGCGGCTGCGCCGGACGGGCGAGCACCGACGGGCGGCCCGGGCCGAGGAGCTGGTCAACGTGCTGCCGCCGAAGACGCGGGGGGCGTGGGCGGCTCGCTCGGCGCGCCCGGACGCCGACGTCATGGTGGTGGCGCACGCCGGCTACGGACAGCTCTCCGACGCTCGGCTGATCTGGGAGGCGATGCCGTTCCGCGACCGGCCCTTCCTCGTGCGGACCTGGACCTACCGGTCGGCCGACGTGCCCGACGACCCGGTGGCGTTCGCGACGTGGCTGGACGCCCGCTGGGGTGAGGTCGACGCGTGGGTCACCGCGCACACCGACGAGGGCGGGATCCCCGAGCGGTCGGGCGCGGCGGGCACCGGAGGGTCCGGAACCCTCGTCGGGTAGCGGGCGTCCGAGCGGCATGGGACGCCTCTCCGGCCGGGTGCTCGCCGTGCTGTTCGTCGTCGTGCTCGTCGTCGCGGGGGCGGCGGCGCTCCGGCTGTGGGGCGGTGGCGCGGACTCGGCGAACGGGTCGGCGCCGGTGACGTCGGTGGACGAGCTCGCCGGGCGGTGGGCCGCGGTCAACGCGACCCGGGCCCCGGCGGCGCTCGCGGCGCCGGTCGTCCTGACCTTCGACGGCGAGCGCGTCTCGGTCCAGACCGGGTGCAACACCGGCGGGGGCACGGTGTCGGTGGAGGACTCGCGACTCGTGCTCGGTGGGCGGGGCCTGGCGCTCACCGAGATGGCATGCCTCGAGGAGGGGCGGGCCGGTCAGGAGGCGTGGGTCGTCTCGATGCTCGACGCGCGCCCGCGGCTGGAGCGGTCCGGGCCGTACCTCTACCTCCACTGGGGCGAGGGTGAGCGGTACTGGCTGGGGCTCGAGCGGTCGGACGGCGCGGCGCAGGGGTGAGCCCGGGGAGCGCGCCGGTGGACGCGCGGCGCGGCGCACGGGTGAGCCCCGGGAGCGCGCCGATGGACGCGCGGCGCGGCGCACGGGTGAGCCGCAGGGCACGCGGTCGGGCGGCTCGCCGCCGGTGCGTGCTGAGAGCGGCTCCCGGTTGTGTCGTCTCCCCAACTCCTTGCCTCCCGCAAACGATCCCTTGCGGGTGGCAAGGGATACCTTGCGCCGGGCAAGGGATCGTTTGCGTCGGGCAAGGGATACCTCACGTGGGGCAAGGAGTTCGGGGCAACACCCCTTCTCTCCCGGGGGCCGAGAACCGCTCGCTCGGACCCCGGCGGCCGGGACCCGCTTGCACAAACCCCTGGCGGCCGGGAACCGCTCGCTCGGACCCCGGCGGCCGGGACCCGCTTGCACAAACCCCTGGCAGCCGGGAGCCACTCGCTCGGACCCCGGCGGCCGGGACCCGCTTGCTCAAACCCCTGGCGGCCGGGACTCGCTTGCTCAGACCCCGGCGTCCCGGATGCCGTGCAACCACGATCGCGCGGCCGCGAAGTCGGCGTCACTCGCCCGTGGCCCGACCGTCGCCGGCCGCCGGTCCGCTCGCGGGTAGGACCCGAGGAAGCGCACCTCGGCGCAGATCCGCTTCAGCCCCATGAGCGCCTCGCCGAGCCGCTCGTCGTGCACGTGGCCCTCGACGTCGATCGAGAAGCAGTACGACCCCATCGACGCCTTGGTCGGGCGCGACTCCAGCCGTGTCATGTTGATGCCCCGGGCCGCGAACTGCTCGAGCAGCTCGAGCAGCCCGCCTGCGTGGTCGTCGCGCTGGAAGAGCACGACCGTCGTCTTGTCGGCGCCGGTCGGCGCGGGCAGGTCGCCCGGCCGCGCGACGAGCACGAAGCGCGTCACCGCCGCCTGCATGTCGCCGATGCCCTCCGCGAGCACCGACAGCCCGTGCAGCGTGGCCGCCGCCGGGGCGCACACCGCCGCGTCGAACGCCGGCGACCCGGCCGACCCCGCCGACCCCGCGGCCGCGGCCCGCCCCTCGTGCAGCGCCCCCAGCGTCTCGGCCGCCGCCGCCGTCGACAGCGTCGGCACGTACACGGCCCGTGGCAGGTGCTCCCCCATCCACCCGCGGACCTGCGCCCACGCGTGCGAGTGCGTCCCGACCGCACGCACGTCGGCCAGCGCCACCCCACCCCGGGCCGCGAGGACGAAGGTGACCGGCACCATCACCTCACCGGTGACGAGCAGCGGGTCGCCGCTGGCCAGGGCGTCGAGCGTCGCCGACACCCCGCCCTCGACCGAGTTCTCGATCGGGACCATCGCACCGTCGACGTCGCCGGCCCGCAACGCCGCGAGGGCCGCGTCGACCGACCCGAAGGCCACCCGCTCCGCGCCGTCGGCCGCCGGCCAGGCGTCGAGCGCCATCGAGGTGAAGGTCCCCTCCGGTCCGAGGTAGCCGAGGCGGGTCGTCATGGCTGCTCCTTGCCGGTCCGGGCCGCCGCGAGGGCCTGCTGCTCCTCGGGCGAGAGGGTGGCGTCGGAGGTGCCGCCGACGACGCCCTTGGCGTAGGTGCGCGACTCCCCGCGCGCGTGGATCGAGCTGATGACGAGCCCGTCGCCGCGGTCGTCGACGACGGCCGCGCTGAAGCTCAGCCGGCCGCCCATGTCGCCGAACGCGTCGTACCGGACGACCGCCACGTGCCGCAGCGCCTGGGCGACCTCGGCGCGCAGGGCCGCGACGTCGGAGTCCCCCGCCGGGCGGTGGCCCTCGAGCGCCGCGACCCGTCGGCGCAACGCCGCGGTCCGGGCGAGCAGCACGACGACGCCGACGAGCGCGAGGAGCCCCAGCACCGCCGGCACCCCGAGGAGCACCGCCTCCCGCGCATCCAGTCCGAGCACGCGCCCAAGGCTAGGCGCTCGACGTCAGCCGGGGCGGGTCGTCCCGAGGGCCGGGTCGTCGTCGCACACGGCCCGGACGCCGAAGCGCGTCCGGCGCGCGTCCATCCGCCCGGTCCGCACGTCCGCGAGCAGCTGCTCCATCCGGGAGCGTGGGTCGACCCCGCGCGGCAGCGTCTCGGAGCGTAGGACCCACCGCCCGCGACCGTTCCTGGGGTCGGGCAGGACGACACCGACCCGCCACCGGGTGGAGTGCTCGCGCACGAGGACGGTGAGGACCCTCCGGGTCGGGTAGTAGGCGGCGAAGTAGACCGCCCACGTGAGCCAGAAGCGCAGTCCGTCCTGCCAGAAGCCGCCGTCCCCGGCACCGAACCACCCGCGCCCCAGCCACACGACGAGGACGACGACGCCGGCACCCGCCGCGAACGGCACGAGGACGGGTGGACGCGCGAGGGGGATGCCGACCTTCTCGCCGACGACCTCGAGCACCATCCCGGTCCGCGAGAACACGGTGATCGACGTGCCGGGCGGTGTCGCCGGGGGCAGGACCTCGTCACGCACCTGCCGTGGCCTCCTCGGCCGGGGTACCGACGCCGGCCTCGTCCGCCCGGCTCCCGGGCCGCTCCCGCGCCACCCACCAGAGGAGCACGAGGCACAGCACCCCGCCGGCGACGTCGGCGTTCTGGAGGACGCGCCCGGGCCACTCCGGCCAGTCGCGGTGCGCGAGCCAGTCGATGCCCCACCACGGCAGTCGGAGGGTGAAGAACACCGTGACCGCGAGCGCCGCCCACAGCCGGTGCCGTTCCTGCCACGGGCGGGCCCCGAGCAGCGCGAGGACGACGACGACGACCCAGTGGTAGTGGTGCACCCACGACACCGGGGAGACGAGGCAGGCGACGATGCCGACGACGGCGAGCTCGGCCACCGGGTCGCCGGCGCGGTACATCCGGGCGGCCAACCGGAAGCCGAACCAGGCGACGACCGCGACGACGACGAGCCAGAGCACCGTGCCGGGCAGCCCCTCCGGCCCGAGCCGCAGGAGGAACCCGCGGATCGACTGGTTGGCCGTGCCCGCGTTCGGGCCGAGGCGGGTGGGGTCGCGCAGCGCGGAGGTCCAGAACTCCCAGGACGTCCCGGGGAGGATGACGGCGGCGAGCAGCGTCGCGACGGCCGCTGACGCCACGGTCGTCGCCGCTTCGGGCCAGCGCCGCGTGACGAGGAAGTGCACGACGAACACCCCGGGCGTCAGCTTGACCGCCATCGCCAGCCCGATGAGCGCACCGCGCGGCAGCCAGCGGGCCAGCCGTGGCCGGGGCTCGACGAGGTCCATGACGCAGGCCAGCACGAGGAACGCGTTGACCTGGCCGAAGCGGATGCCGTCGTCGACCGGGTGCAGCCACAGCATCGGCGCGGTGAGCAGCGCGAGAGCCAGCGGCAGGCGGTCCCCGGCGGTCACGAGGACGCGCCGGCCGGCGTACCAGACGATGGCCGTCGTCGCGACGACCTGCAGCGCCGTCCACAGCCAGCCGACGACCCCGAACGGGATGAAGGCCAGCGGCAGCGCGAGGAACGCCGCGAAGGGCGGGTAGGTGAACGGCAGCAGCTGCGGGGCCTCGGTCATCGCCGAGTAGATCGGGCGCCCGGTGAGGATCGAGACGCCTGCGTCGCGGTAGACGTCGACGTCGACCTGCCACTGGTCGAGCGGCCAGAAGACGAGGTAGCGCAGGGCGACCGGGCTCGCGGCGAGGGCGATGACGAGGGCCGCGAGGGTCCACGACACCCACCGGCGACGGGGCGCTGGCGGGCGCGAGGCCCTCGGGGTGGTCACGACACCATTCTCACCACGGGTGCGTACCCTGTCCGGCGTGACCCGCAGAGCCCTCGCCGTCGCGCTGGCCATCGTCGCCACCGTCGGCGGGCTCCTCCTCGCGGTCCCGAGCTCGGGGGCGGCACCCGCCCGCGAGCAGACCGGCGCGGTCGTCCTCATCGGCACCGGTGGCATCAGCTGGTCGGACGTCGACGAGAAGAACACCCCGAACCTGTGGCTCATGCTGCGCGACGGCGCCTCGGCCGCGCTCTCGGTGCGCTCGGTGTCCTCCAACACCTGCCCCGGCGACGGCTGGCTGGGGCTCTCCGCCGGGTCGCGCGCCGCCGTCCGGCGGGAGGGCCCCGCCGCCAACCCGGCCGACCGGCCCTGCCCCGGTGCGCCGACGCTCACCGGCGACCGGGTGACCCAGTGGCAGGACTACCTCGACGCCGCCGCGGCGCAGAAGTTCGACACCCACCTGGGGCTGCTCGCGCAGGAGGTCGACCACGCCGGGATGTGCGTCGCGGCGGTCGGCCCCTACGCCGTCGCCGGGGCGGCCCTCCCGGACGGCACCGTCGAGCACCACAGCGAGCTGACCCCGGACGAGATGCTCGTCGACCTCAACACCTGCCCGGTGACGCTCGTCGACGTGGGGGTCGTGCGCGACCCCGCCGACGTCGTCCCCGGCGAGAGCGCCGGCGGGTCCCGCGCCGAGCAGGTCCGCGCCATCGACGCGCGGATCGGCGAGGTCGTCGCGGCCGGACCGAACGGCGCCGACTTCGTCGTCGCCAGCCTCGCCGACGCCGGCCGCTCCGAGCGGCTGCGGCTCGTCCTGGCGCGCGGGCCGCACTTCGGTCCCGGCACCCTCGTCTCCGGCTCGACGCGGCAGGTCGGGCTGGCACAGTCCCCCGACCTCACCGCGACCGTCCTCGCCAGCGTCGGGGTGCCGGTCCCCGACGCCGTCGCGGGCGCACCGCTCACCGACGACCCCGCGCCCGACAACTCCGAGCGCCGCGCCCGCGACCGGCTCACGTCGCTGCGCGACCTCGACGAGGCCAGCCACGACGTGCACGGCCTCGTCGAGCCGTTCTTCCAGGTGTTCGCCTACGGCCAGCTCGTCGTCTACCTCCTCGTGCTCCTCGTCTGGAAGGGCCGCATCGGTTCCGAGGCCACCCGGGCCACGGTGCTCACCCGGGTGCGGGTCCTCGCGGTGGCGGCCGCCGCCGTGCCGGTCTCCACCTTCCTCGCCAACCTCGTGCCCTGGTGGCGCTTCCCGATCGAGATGCTCGCCGTCGTCGCGACCGTCCTGGCCTTCGTGGCCGTCATCGCCGGCGCCGCCCTCCGCGGACCCTGGGCACGCTGGCCGCTCGGCCCGATGGCCTTCGTCTCCGGGGTGACCGCCGCCGTCCTCGCCGTCGACGTCATCACCGGTTCGCGGCTCCAGCTGTCCTCGCTCATGGGCCTGCAACCGGTCGTCGCCGGCCGGTTCTACGGGATGGGCAACCCGACGTTCGCGCTCTTCGGCACGGCGACCCTCCTGCTCGCCGTCGCGGTCTCCTCGGCGCTCGTCCTGCGCCGGGCGAACCTCGCGGCGGCGATCGCCGTGGGGGTCATCGGGTTCGCCGCGCTCGTCGTCGACGCCGCGCCCTTCTGGGGCGCCGACCTCGGGGGACCGCCGGCCCTGCTCCCGGCGGTCGTCTACCTCGTCCTCGCCATCCTCGGGGTCCGGATGACGTGGCGCCGCTGGCTGCTCGTCGCCGGCGCCGTCGTCGTCGTGTTCTTCGCCGTGGCCGGCGCGGACTGGCTCCGGGCACCGGCCGACCGGACACACCTCGGGCGGTTCATCCAGGCGATCATCGACGGCACCGCGGGCGACATCGTGACGCGCAAGGCGGAGCAGAACCTCGAGATCCTCCGGAGCAACGCCCCGCTGACCCTCCTCGTCCCGGCCGCGCTGCTCTTCGTCGCGTACGTCCTGGCGCGCCCGACGTCGTGGGGCTCGCGCGCGCTGCAGCGTTCCTACGACAACGCGCCGACCCTGCGCCCCGGGCTCGTCGCACTCTTCCTCATGCTGGCGATCGGGTTCGCGGTCAACGACTCCGGCGTGGCCATCCCGGCGGTCGGGGCCACCCTCGCCATCCCGCTCATCGTGTCGGCGTCGGTCGGCTACCTGCTCGAGGAGGCGCGGACCACCGCCCCGACCCGCCGCGGCCGGCGACGACGCTGACCGCGAGCGCCACGACCCACAGGGCGAGGGCCAGCCACGGCGCGACCTCCCGGCGCAGACCGAGGGTGAGCGACTCGACGCCGGGCGTCATGCCGAGGACCCGACCGGGCACGTAGGCCAGGCACATCAGGGTGAGACGGGCCAGGGCCAGCAGGTCGACCGGGCCGGCGACGAGGGCGGGCAGGGCCGCCCAGACGAGCACGTCGTACCACGGCAGCGAGTAGGGCGCGGCGAGCGAGTACGCCAGCGCGAGGACGGCGGTGACCCGCAGGGCCGAGGCGGCGACGTCGAGGCGGGGGTCGTCGTCGGGGGCGGCGTCGCGCCGGGTCATCCGGACGAGGGCGACGGCGAGGACGACGGCGAGCAGGGCCGCGCCGGCCGAGACGACCGTGCGCGCCTCGGGGTTGCCGATGACGGGTCGCAGCGCCTCGAGGAGCGGGCGCCACGGCGTCGCGAGGGACACCGCCTGCCGGGAACGTGCGAGCTGGTCGTACACGTGCCCGCCGCCCCACGCCTGGAGGCCGCCCGCGACGACGAGGAACCCGGCGAGGAGCGCCCCGAGGCGTGCGCCGAGGTGTGCCGCGACCCGGGCCGGCCGACCGTCCTCGCCGCGGGACCGGTTGAGCCAGTAGGCGACCGCGAGGGCCACGAGTCCCACCCCGTAGGTGATCTTCGTCGAGGCCGCGAGCGCCACGGCCGCACCCGCCACGGCCGCACCGCGCGGACCGGCGAGGCGCGCCGTCGCCGCCACCGCGACCGCGACGAGGGCGGTGGCGACGACGTCGACGTGCGCGCCGAGGACGCCGGCGCCGAGCACGAGGGGGTTGAGCGTCCACACCACGTCGACCCGGCCGTGCAGCCGCCGGGGCAGCGCCGTGCGCAGTGCCCAGCGGGTGGCCAGCCAGGCGAGGACGACGACGGCCTGCCAGACCCACACCTCCTGGCGCAGCTGCGGGCCGCCGAGCCAGGCGGAGAGGCCGTGCAGCAGCGTGGCGAACGGGCCGTAGACGCTCGGCTCCTCGGTCCACGGGGCCTCGACCCGGCTCGTCACCGGATCGGCGCCGCCGTGCCAGGCCGCCGGCGACTCCACCCACGGGTTGCCGCCGGAGACGAGGATGCGCCCGTAGGCGACGTAGCTGATGTGGTCGGCCGACCCGAACGGCGCGACGAGCAGCGCGGCCACGCCGAGCCCGCCGGGCACCCACCACCGGCGCAGCGGAGGGACCTGGCGTCGCATCCCGATCGCCACCGCCACGGCGCCGAGGAGGTACGCCATCCACAGCAGGCCCGTCACGACGGTCGGGGAGAGGGTCAGCGGGAGGAGGGTCCCCGGGGCCCATCCCCGGGGGTCGAGGTCGGGCTGGGCGGCGTTCGGCCGGGCGAGCCCGACGACGAGGAGCAGCGCGACGGACGCGCCGAGCACGAGGCGCCGGACGGTCTCGGCGTGCGCCGACGCCACCGGCGGGGCGGAGGCCGCCGGCCCCTCGCGGGTGACCGGCGTCAGCCCCGGTGCCACGGACGCCACCCGCGCCGGACGAGGGCGAGCCACACGTCGCGGTACTGGGCGGCGCGGTGCAGCTGCCCCCTCCAGTCGCTGCCGCTGACCCGGTGCTGGAGCTCGCACGGCACCTCGAGGACCCGCAGCCCGGCCCGGAGCACGTCGACGGTCAGCGCGGTCTCGACCCCCCACCCGCGGGCCAGCGGGCTCGCGGCGTCGTAGGCGGCCGGTGACAGGCAACGCATCCCGGAGAGGGGTTGCACCGCACGGAAACCGGTGAGCCGCTCGATGCCCCGCCGCGCCAGCCGGACGACGAGACCGCGGCCGCCGCCGGCGGTGATCTGCGCGGGCAGGGTCGCGATCGTCATGTCCGCCCGGCCCTCGAGGACCGCGTCGGTGAGCACGCCGAGGGCCGCCGCCGTCTCCTCGAGGTCGCCGTCGACGAAGAGCAGCGCGGCCGGCCAGGCGTCGTCCGGGTCGGTGGCGGCGGACACCGCCTCCAGCTCGCGGACGTGCCGCACCCCGGTCTCGAGCGCCGCCGCCTTGCCCCGGTTGCGGGCGTGGATGACGACCGCGGCGCCGGCCTCGCGCGCGACGTGCGCGGTGGCGTCGGTGCTGCCGTCGTCGACGACGACGACCCGGCGGACCTGCGGCAGGGCGAGGACGGCCGCGACCGTGGCGCCGATGCGGTCGGCCTCGTCCTTGCACGGGACGACGGCGGCGACCCGGCTCGCCATCGCGCTCACGCCGGGCACCCCAACCCACCCCGGGTCCGGGAACGGTTGTCGGAGCAGCCGTTTCCCCACTCGGTGCGGGCGGGACGCACCATCAGCGGAGGGTCACCTGGCGGCTGAGCAGACCGGAGCGGGCGCGCCGCTCCTCGGCCGTGAGCGGGGCGTCGGCACCGAGGGCCGCGCGGTAGCGCTCGCCGAACGCCGCGAGCGCGTCCTCGTGGTCCGCCGCGCCGAGCTCGGGGTCGAGGTCCCAGACCGGGACGAGGAGGCCGCCGGCGCGGAACGCGCCGAGCAGACGGGTGCCGTCGCCGAGGCCGTCCTCGCCGGCGGCGTGCAGCCGGGCGAGCGCGTCGGTCGCGACGTCCTCGTCGTCGGGCAGGACGAGCCGGACGTGGGCGCGGTCGCCGATGCGCACCCAGTACGCGGACGGCAGCGCTGCCATCGGGACGGTCGGGACGATCGACTCGTTCGCCCGCTCGAGCGACTCCCTGGCCTCGCCCTCGAGCTCCTGGTCCTCGACCCAGAAGTCGAAGCCCTCGTGCACGACGACGTCGAAGCCGGAGTCGGCGGCGAGGACGTCCTGGAGGCGGGGGCTGTCGGCGGTGACCTGCGGGGTGGTCGTCACCGGGTGCCCCTGCTCGGCGGCGAGCCCGGCGAGCAGCTGGGCCGCGAGGTCACGCGACGCGTCACCGCTGGAGTTGCCGGACTGCGTCCCGATGAGGACGGTCCCGTCGGTGCGGTGCAGCGCCGGCCAGGCGAGCGGGAGGACGGTGGCCACGGTGACCTCCGAGGGCGCGCCGTCGGGGACGTGCTCGGGACGCACCGTGACGACCGCGGTCGCGGCCGGCAGGATCTCGCGCATCGCGACCCAGTCGGTCTCGTGCGGCAGCCCGGCGAACGGACGGGCCTCGAACGGCGCCGGCTGGGGCCGTGCGGCCCTCGGGGTGCGGTCGGTGCCGCGGTGTCGTCGCGATGCCTTGCCCATGCGCGTCACCCTAGAGGACGTCGGGGCGCGGGCCGTCAGGTGGCGGAGCGTCGGGCGTCAGGTGGCGGAGCGTCGGACGTCAGGTCGCGCGGCGCCGGCTCGGGCCGCCGAGCGTGGCCCACACGACGTTGCCCGTGCGGTCCTCGGTGACGCCCCACTCGTGGGCCATCGACCGGACGATGCGCAGGCCGCGGCCGCTGGAGAGCCAGACGGTGCGCGGCGCCGGCTTGGGGACCGTGGCGCCGCCGCCGTCGGTGACCTCGACCTCGACGACGTCGCCGCGGATCTTCCAGCGCACCCGGATCGTGCCGTCGGACAGCGGGCGGGCGTGCCGCACCGCGTTGGTCAGCAGCTCGGAGGCGACGATCTCGGCCTCGCCGACGAGGTCCTCCGGCAGGTCGCGGGCCGACAGGTCGGTGACGAGCGAGTGCCGCACGCGGCCGACCGACGAGGGGTCCGCCGGGACGCGCACGGTGCAGATGATGCTGTCGACCCCCGGCCCGGAGGACTCCGCGACGTCGAGCTCGAGCTCCTCGGGGGTGGTGGTGGCAGGGGCGTCGTCCGAGGTCACGGCGTCAAACCTACTCCGTGCCCCGGATCCGGTCGATGGCCACCCGGGGACGGTTGGTGATGACGACGTCGACCCCGAGCTCGCGGCAGAGGTCCATGTCCTCCTCGCGGTCGACCGTCCACACGAACACGCCGTGCCCGTGCCGCCGGTACTTCTGGACGACCGACGCCTTCTTCCGCAGGAACGCGATGTCGAGGCCGACCGTGCGGACGCCCGGGGGCAGCGTGCCGTCGAGCGGCAGCGAGCGGCCCTTGGCCGAGACGAGGTGCACCAGGGGCACCTTGGGCGAGAGCTTGTGGACCCGCTGGAGGGCGCGGCCGGAGAACGACATGACGCGCACGTGCGGACGGCCGGGCTGGTCGCCGCGGTCGAGGTCGAAGGCCCGCAGCACCTGGACGAGGGTCTTCTCGACGTCGTCGCCGTGCCGGGTCGGGTGCTTGGTCTCGATGAGGGTCAGCGGCTCGCCGCCCTGCTCGACGAGCGAGTCGAGCAGCCGCCGCAGGGTGAGCAGGTGCCCCCGCTCGGGGTCGGCGTCCGGTCCCTCGGCGTCGCCGGGACCGTTCTTCCACGAGGCCCAGTCCAGCTGCTCGAGCCGGGCCAGCTCGAGGGTCGAGACGACACCGGCGCCGTTGGAGGTGCGCTCGACCCGGCGGTCGTGGACGCACACGAGGTGGTGGTCCGCGGTGAGCCGCACGTCGCACTCGACGCCGTCGGCGCCGTGCTCGTACGCGCGGCGGTAGGCCCGGAGCGTGTGCTCGGCCTCCTCGGCACTGGCACCACGGTGGGCCACGACGAGGGGCCGGGTGGTCGTCTGCTGCTCGACGGTCACGGTTCACCATGATGACGGGTCCGGCTGTGCGCGCGGTGTGCGGGGCGCCGACACGCGGGAGGTCTCCCGGCGGGACCCGGCCCACGGCCGGCCGGCGTCGCCCCCGACGCGGCCGTCGCCGCCGACGTCGTCGCCCCCGCGGGCGGCGCGACTCACGCATCCGGCCGCCCTACCGTTGGACCATCGTGAGCCTTCCTCCCTTCCAGCACCTCGTCGACGAGCACTGGCGCGACGTCGCCCGGCTCGCGCACGGCCTCGTCGGCCCGGTGCACGCCGACGACGTGGCCCAGCAGGCGTGGACCCAGGCGCTCGCGGCCTACCCGCGGCTCACCCATGCGCGCAACCTGCGCTCGTGGCTCCTGACCATCACCCACCGCTGCGCGATGGACCACCACCGCGCCGCCCGGCGGACCACTCCGCACGAGGACCCGGCCGACCTCTCGGCGGCGCCCGCGGTCAACCCTCCCGAGGCGCGGGACGACGAGCTGTGGGGTCGCGTCGCCGCCCTGCCCGAGCGGCAGCGCGACGCCGTCGTGCTCCGCTTCGTCGGCGACCTCGACCACCGTGCCGTCGCCGCGGCGCTCGGCACGTCCCCCGGGATGAGCCGGCGTCTCGTGAGCGACGCGCTGGCCAGCCTGCGCCTCGACCTCATCGACCCCGAGGACCCACGATGACCGACCCGTTCAGCTCCTTCGCCCCCACCCTCGCCGGTCCGCCGCGGCTCGCGCCGACCGACGTCTCGTACGTCGTCGACGACACCGCCGTCGGCCGGATGCTCCTCGCCGTGCGCGACGACGGGCGGGTGCTGGCGACCGCCTACGCGCCCGACGACGCCGCCGAGGAGCGCTGGCTCCGGCGCCTCGCGGCGACGGTCAGCCCCCGCGTCCTGCGCCATCCCGCGCCGACCGACGCCGTCCGCCGGGCGCTCGAGGAGTTCCTCGCCGGCCGGACACGGCGGGTGCAGGTCGAGCCCGACCTCGCCCTCGCGTCGGCCTTCCAGCGCGAGGTGCTGACCGGCCTCGCCGAGACGGTCGGGTACGGCCAGCGGACGACCTACGCGGCGCTCGCGGCCCGCGTGGGGCATCCGGGGGCCGCACGGGCGGTCGGCACGGCGCTCGGCGGCAACCCGCTGTGCATCACGCTGCCGTGCCACCGGGTGCTCCCGGCCTCCGGTGGGGTCGGTGGCTACGCGGGCGGTTCCGCGGCCAAGGAGCGTCTCCTCGCCCTCGAGTCCCCCTCCCCGTAGCACCCGACTCATTGCGCATTTCCCACCTCGAGGGGCCGGTTTCGGGTCGCCTGAGGTGGGAAATGTGCAATAAGTCGGGAAGCCGGGGGGAGGGCGGCGGCGGGGTCAGTGGAAGCCGTGGCGGGCGAGGGGGTGCATCAGCTCGCGTTCCTCGTAGGCCAGGTGCGAGAGCAGCGTGTCGGTCAGCAGGTCGACGACGTGCCGCAGCCGCTCCATCGCCCCGTCCTCCTCGGCGACGAGCGCCACGAGGGCCCGGTCGACGTCGTCGAGGACGTCGTGGATGACCTCGTGCTCCTCCTCGAGCCGGGCGATGACCGGGGCCGCGTCCGGGTCGCTCCAGCGCAGGTGCGGGAAGACCGCCTGGTCCTCGAGGGTGTGGTGCCCGGTGACGACCCGGCAGTAGGACTCGCAGTAGGCACCGAGGGTCCACTGGTTCTGGCGCATCGTCATCGCGTTGACGGCGGAGCGCGCGGTGCCGACGGTCATCCGGCCCCGCGCGACCTGGTCGACGACGTCGCGCACCTGGGCCAGCTCGGCCCGGAGGTGGTCGTGGACCTCGACGAGGTGGCGGGGCGCGGCGAGCTGGGCGTCCGAGTAGGCCGCGGCGTCCGCGGACACCGGGTAGGTCGGGCGTGACGCCTCGTCCCACCCCAGCTCGCCGGTGAGCCGGGTTCCGTCATCCGGCGTCGGCACGAACGTGGCTGAGGCGGAAGCGGATTCGATGCCGGGCCGAGGCTCGGGCGCCGGCCCCGTCGTGGCCGGCCCGTCCGGCGCAGCGGAGGCCGTGTGCGCCCGCCCGGCCTCGACGAGCTCGCGCGTCGCCGGCGCCACCTCGCGGGCCCAGGCCTGGACGAGCCCCGGGTCGTCGGCGCCGAGGACGAAGGTCGCCATCCCGTGCTCGAGGGTGAGCTCGGCGAGCTGCTCGGGCCAGTCGGACGGGGTGCCGCGCAGCCCGCTCCCGGACCGACCGCCGGGGAAGACGTTGTAGAGCCGGCGGACCTCCTCCGGCGCCCGGCCGGCCGCCACCGCGGCCTCGTCGATGACGGCGTTCATCCCGCCGAGCGCCTCCGGGTCGGCGTAGCCCATGCTCGGCAGCCAGCCGTCGGCGAGCCGTCCGGTGACCCGCAGCATCCGCGGCTTGTAGGCACCGAGCCAGATGCCGACGGGGTGCGCGGGACGCGGGCCGGCGTGCAGCCCGACGACGCGGTGGTGCCGGCCCTCGACCCGCACCGACCCCTCGCCGGCCCACATCGCCCGCAGCACGGCGACGGCCTCGACGAGCGCGTCGACCGCCTGGCCGGGAGCGAGCCGCACGCCACCCGCCGCCTCGACGGCGTCCCAGAAGGCGCCGGTCCCGAGGCCGAGCTCGACGCGGCCGCCGGTCAGCAGGTCGAGGGACGCGACGGCCTGCGCGAGCACGGCCGGCGGTCGCAGCGGGAGGTTCGCGACGTTCGGGGCGACGCGCACGGCGGTGGTGCGGGCGCCGATGACCGACAGCAGCGTCCAGGCGTCGAGGTGACGGGCCTGGTAGGGGTGGTCCTGGACGGTCACGAGGTCGAGCCCGAGGACGTCGGCCAGCTGGGCGAGCTCGAGGACCCGCTCCGCGGACGCGGCGTCGGGGGTCGGGAAGATCCCGAACTCGAGGTCGTGCCCGTAGTCGGTCACGGTGCGGCCGGGCCCGCGGAGGCACCGCCCTCGGCACGCTCGTCCTCGACCGGGACGACACCGCCGACCCCCTCGTCGACGACGCTCGGGGGCAGCCGGCCCTCGTCGCCGTACCCGCCGAGCAGCTCGGCCATCGCGAGGTGTGGTCGGGCCTCCGCGGGCCGCCCCTGGCGTTCGAGCGTGCGGCCGAGGAGGAGGTTGGCGTACGCCTCGTCGGGGTCGTCGACGAGGATGGCGCGGGTCACCCGCTCGGCGCGTCCGAGCTGGGCGGAGTGGTAGTACGAGCGGGCGAGCAGCAGCCGCAGCTCGGTCGTGCCGTGCAGCGGCGGCTCGAGGGCGCTGGCGTCGACGAGGGCCGAGAGCTCGGTCGCCGCCGCCCGGTACTCCCCGTGCTCGAAGAGGCCGCGGGCGCGCTGGTAGCGGTCGGCCATGCCGGTGTCGGGGGTGGTCATGGGACGCACAACGCCGCGTCACGCCACCCTTGTTCCGGTCCGCGACGCGGGAGACCGGGTCGGCCCCCGTCCCCCACGTGCACGCCCGCACGAGGCAGGATCGGAGCGTGACCGTCCCGCCCTCGACGCCTCCGGAGCAGCAGCCGCGCCCCCCGCGGACGCGGCGCCTCTCCGACGGCGCGCGGGCCGTCGGCCGGGGCGGCAACGCCGGGCTGCGGGCCGTCGGGAAGGGGGGCGCGGCCTCGGCCCGCGCGGTCGGGCGCGGCGGGCGGGCGGCGGGGCGCCGCTTCCGCCGGTTCGCCGGCGCGGACGGCGCCGCGGACACCGGCCTCGCCCGGCTCACCGAGCTGCACGCCGTCCAGGTCGCCGGGGACGCCGCGGTGACGGTCTCCCTCGCCGGCACGGTGTTCGCGATGCCGACCGACGAGGCCCGCGGCCGGGTCGCCCTCTTCCTCCTGCTGACGATGGCCCCGTTCCTCCTCCTCGCGCCGCTCATCGGCCCGCTCCTCGACCGCTTCCGCCACGGCCGCCGCTGGGCCCTCGGCACGACGCTGGCCACCCGCGGCTTCCTCGCCTGGGTCCTCGCCTCGGCGGTCGTCGAGGACAGCCCGTGGCTCTTCCCGGCGGCCCTCGGCTGCCTCGTCGCGTCGCGCTCCTACGCCGTGGCCCGGGCCGCGGCGGTCCCGCGCCTGCTGCCGGCGGGCATCGGCCTCGTGAGCGCGAACTCGCGGCTCAACATCGCCGGCATCGTGGGGATGCTCCTCGGCGGCGGGCTCGCCGGCGCGGCGTCACGGATCGGCCCCGACTGGTCGCTGCGGGTCGCCTTCGTCATCTTCGTCGCGGCCACCGTCATGGCCATCCGCCTCCCCGCGCGGGTCGACAGCACGGTCGGCGAGCTCGACGTCGACGGCACCCCGGTGGCCCGCGAGCCCATCGGCAGCCCGGAACGCGGCGCCCGACGGCTGCGCGCGCTGCCGGTCGGGGTCCGCTACGTCCTCTGGCTGACCACCGGGGCGCGGATGCTCACCGGCTTCCTCACCCTCTTCCTCACCTTCCTCATGCGCGAGCACCCGCTGCCCGGATGGAAGGGGCCGGTCGTCCTCGCGCTCGTCGCCGGCGCCGCCGGGCTCGGCAACGCGCTCGGCTCGCTCATCGGCAACCGCAAGGAGACCCCCGCCCCCGAGGCGATGGCCTCCGTCATCGCGCTCGTCGCGCTGGTCGCGGCGCTCGTGACGGCGCTCTTCTACTCGGTGTGGGCGCTCGCCCTCGTGGGCCTCGCGGGTGGCGTCTTCGGGCAGCTGGCCAAGCTCTGCCTCGACGCGCTGATCCAGCGCGACGTCGCCGAGATGGTGCGGGCCCGGGTCTTCTCCTGGTCCGAGACCATCCTCCAGGCCTTCTGGGTGCTCGGCGGCACGATCGGCATCCTCGTGCCGCTCGAACCGCGGCTGGGCTTCTCGGTGATCTTCGTCGTCGTCCTCGCCGCGGGTGCGGTCGCGCTGCGGTCGCGCTCGACCGGCCGCACCCCGCCCACCCCGACCACCTCACCGGGCGGCCCACCGGGCGGCTCACCGACGACCTCGCCGGGGGACCCGGCGGTCGGCCATCCCTCGACTTGATACCCCTGGGGGTATCAAGCTACGATCGGCGACGACCCGACTCCCCCAACCCCTCGGAGGTCCCCCATGTGCTCCCCCGCCACCTGCCACGTCTGCGGCAAGACGACCTGGGCCGGCTGCGGCATGCATGCCGACATGGTCATGGCGTCCGTCCCGGCGCCCGCCCGCTGCACCTGCGCCGACGAGCCCGCCGAGCCCGCGCCCGGTCACGCCTTCGGCCGGTGACCGACGCCGGTCCGCGCGTGCGCCTCGAGCTCCGGCACCCTCCGGAGGTCGAGGCGCTCGCCGCGCTGCGTCCGCCCGAGCGGCTCCCGGCGTGGACCCGCGGCCGCCGGGCCGTCGCCATCCTGCTCGTCGGGCCGGTGCTCCTCACCCTGCTCGACGCGCTGCCGACCGGCCACGCCCCCTCGGTGACCGGGTGGGCGCTGCTCGCGGTGGCCGCGGGCGGCGCCTCGGCGACGCTCGCCACCTACCTCCCCCGCCGGTGGCCCCCCGCGACCCTGCGCCCCTCGGCGCCGTGCGCGGCCGGGCCGCTCGTCCTCCTCGTCCTGGCCTGGCTGATGGCCGGCCTCGCGCTCTCGACGGCGGCGCTGGTCCCCGGTGCGGTCATCGGGCTCGGCGCCCTCGCCCAGCGGGTGATGTCGGCCTCCGCCTGCGCTCCGCGCGCCTGACGCGATCCTCGACCAGCGCCCCGCCCCCCGGCCGCGACACCGCCTCGGGCCCCCGGGTCCCCTCGGACCTAGGGTGTCCGGGTGTCCTCCCCGACCGCGGCCCGGCTGCGCCTGCTCGGCCTCGGAGTCGCGGTGCTCCTCGGCGCCGGCCTCGCGGTGCTCGTCCTCGGCGGGGACCTCGACGCGGTCCGGTCGGCGGTCGCCGCCAGTGGCCCGTGGGGGCCGCTCGTCTACGTCGTGCTGCACGTCGTGCTCACCCTCGTGCCCGTGCCGAAGAACCTTCTCGCCGGCATCGCGGGCGCCCTCTTCGGGCTGGGCGCGGGCGTCGCCCTCTCGTGGGCCGCGTCGGTGCTCAGCGCCTGGGTGACCTTCCTCGTCGCGCGGCGGCTCGGCGCGGAGGCCGTCGAGGGCATCACCGGCCCGCGGGTCGACCGGGTGCGGAGGGTCCTCCACGACCAGGGGCTGATCGCGGTCGTCATCGCCCGGCTCACGCCGTTCGTGCCCTTCACGCTGGTCAACTACGGCGCCGGGGTCAGCCCGGTCGGGCGGCGCGAGTACCTCGCCGGGACGGCGGTCGGCGTCCTGCCCGGGACCGTGGCCTACGTCGCGGTCGGCGCCTCCGCGGGCCGGGACGCGAGCACCATCCTCCTCGCCGGCGGCGCCGGTGCCCTCCTCCTCCTCGCGACCGTCCTCGTCGCCCGGAGGCTGCGTCGGCGCTGAGTCAGTCGTCGTCCCAGTGGTTGTCGTGCTCGGCCATGAAGGCCTCGTACCGCTCGCGGCTCCAGCCGTCGGTCCCCGCCGCGAGCCCCTCGAAGTAGGGCTCGCGCGGGGCGCCCGGCGCGAAGTGCAGGAGCATCTCGGCCGCGCCGTCCTCGTTCCGGAAGCCGTGCAGCCCACCCGGCGGCACGTGGACGAAGTCGCCGGACGCGGCCCGCACCCACTCGCGGCCGTCGAAGATGCGCACGACGCCGGACAGGACGTAGAACGACTCGCTGATCGTCCGGTGGAAGTGCGGGCCGGGTCCGCTCGGCGGGCCCGCGAAGGACCACCGGTAGAGGCCGAACAAGCCGCCGGTCGCCTCCCCGCGCGCGAGGTGGTGGACGCGGTTGCCGTTCGGGTAGACGAGGTCCGGCTCGCGGTCGCCCGGCGTCATCCACGCCGAGACCTCGCCGTGCTCTCCGGTGTAGAGGGTCGGGGGGTAGCTCACCCCCCGACCGTAGGCCCCTCAGGCGGCGAGCGCCTCCGCGACGGCCGGCCGCAGCGCCGTGGCCGGACGCCCGAGGAGCGACTCGAGGTCGGTCGTCGGCACCCGCAGCTCACCCGCCCGGATGCCGCGGTCCACGTCGGCGAAGACCTCGTCCATCGGGGCGGGGACGCCTGCGCCCGAGAGGATCTCGCGCAGCTGCTCCACGGGGACGTCGCTGTAGGTCACCGGGTCCCCGGTGGCCGCGGACACCGCGTCGGCGATCTCCGGCAGGGTCACGGCCTCGCCCCCCAGCTCGTAGACGTGGCCGGCGTGGCCGTCGGTGGTCAGCACGACGGCCGCGGCCTCGGCGTACTCACGACGTAGGGCGACCGAGACCCGGCCGTCGCCGGCGGCACCGACCATCCCGTGCGCCCGGTAGGTCTCGGCCTGGGCCGTGTAGTTCTCGACGTACCAGGCGTTGCGCAGGACCGTCGAGGGGACCGGTGACGCGTCGAGGAGCTCCTCGGTCGCGCGGTGGTCGGCCATGAGGAGCATCGAGGAGGTGTCGGCCCGCGGCCCCGAGGTGTAGACGAGGAGGCCGACCCCGGCCGCCGCGGCGGCGTCGATGACCGTACGGTGCTGGGCAACCCGGTCGGGCTCGGTGCCGGAGACGAGTAGCACCCGGGCGGCGCCCTCGAGGACCGCGCGCACCGCGTCGGCGTCCCCCCGGTCGACGGCGACGACCCGGACCCCACGCGCCGCGAGGTCGTCGAGCCGCTCGACGGCGCGCCCGGTCGCCGTGACGGCCTCCGGCGCGACGCCGCGCTCCAGCAGCTGCTCGACGACGAGCCGGCCGAGGTGGCCGGTGGCTCCGAGGACGACGACGGACGGGGACGAGGTGGTGGTCATGGCTGCTCCCGAGGAGGTGGTGGTGTGACGGACCGGTCGGTCTCTCCCGCCCCAACGAGGCAGGTCGGCGGACACTTCCCAGTGGAAAGTGGTGACCTTGAAGTGCTGTGGTTACCCGGTGGATACTGTGCAGGTGAGCCAGTCGACCCCGGTGCGCGCACCGTCCCCGTACGCCGCCGACTGCCCGACCCGCACCGTCCTCGACCGGGTCGGTGACCGGTGGACCGTCCTCGTCCTCCTCCTGCTCGAGCGCCGGACCCACCGCTTCACCGAGCTCCAGCGCAGCATCGAGGGCATCAGCCCCAAGGTGCTGACCCAGACCCTCCGGGCGCTCGAGCGCGACGGCCTCGTGACGCGCGTCGTCCATCCCGAGGTGCCGCCCCGGGTCGAGTACTCGCTGACGGCGCTCGGGCGCACGCTCGTGTCCGCCGTTGCCGCGCTCGACGTCTGGGCCCGGTCGCACATCGACGAGGTCGAGCAGGCCCGCGCCGCCTACGACGCGCGCTGAGGCTTCGACGCCCGGGGAGGCGATCGGTCCGCGGAGGTGCCCCGCGAGGTCCGTCGGGGTAGGAGGGAGGGGACCGCCCCACCTCGCCCCGAAGGAGCGCATCCACCGTGACCCGTTTCGGCTTCACCCTGATGACCGAGCAGAGCGGCCCCAAGGAGCTCGTCGACGCCGCCGTGCGCGCCGAGGCCGCCGGCTTCGACCTCCTCGTCTCGAGCGACCACTACTCGCCGTGGCTCACCGAGCAGGGCCACGCCCCGTACGCCTGGACCGTCCTCGGGGCCGTGGCCCACGCGACCGAGCGCGTCGAGCTCGCGACGTACATCACCTGCCCGACGATGCGCTACCACCCGGCCGTCGTGGCGCAGAAGGCGGCGACGCTGCAGATCCTCGCCGACGGCCGGTTCACCCTCGGACTCGGCGCGGGCGAGAACCTCAACGAGCACGTCATCGGGCAGGGCTGGCCCCCGGTCGCCCAGCGCCAGGACATGCTCGCCGAGGCGATGGAGATCATCCGCGAGCTGCTGACCGGCGAGCTGACCACCTACCGGGGTGAGCACTTCGACGTCGACTCCGCCCGCCTCTGGGACCTGCCCGAGCAAGGGGTGCCGATCGGGGTCGCGGTCAGTGGGCGCGCGGGCATCGAGCAGTTCGGCCCGCTCGCCGACCACCTCATCGCGGTGCAGCCGGAGGCCGAGCTCGTCGAGCAGTGGAACGAGCTCGCCGGGTCGACCATCGGCTCGGGCGCCCGGGCCATCGGGCAGATCCCGATCTGCTGGGACCCCTCCGAGTCGGCCGCCGTGACCCGTGCGCACGAGCAGTTCCGCTGGTTCGCCGGGGGCTGGAAGGTCAACGCCGACCTGCCGACGCCGATGGGCTTCAGCGGTGCGACCCAGTTCGTCCGCGAGGAGGACGTCGCGGAGTCGATCCCCTGCGGTCCGGACCTCGACCACATCGTCGAGTCGGTCGCGCCGTTCTGGGAGGCGGGCTTCACCGACATCGCCCTCGTCCAGATCGGCGGCGAGCACCAGGTGCCGTTCCTCGAGGAGGTCGCGCCCGAGCTCCTCGAGCGGCTGCGCGCCGCGGCCCCCTCCTCCTGACCTCCCGGCCCGTCGCGCTCAGGCGGGTCGGGCGACCCGGCCGAGGGTCGAGATGCCGACCCAGTCCGGCACCGCGCGGGCCACGTCGCGCGGCGCCTCGATGGCGACGAGCCGCGCCCGCAGCGCCGTCTCCCAGGGCCGGTCGCCGCGCCAGATCTCGGTCATCGTGCGCAGCGTCGTCGTCAGGGTGGCATCGACCGCGTAGCCGGGGTCGGCGTCGCACACGTCGACGCTCGCGCCGTCGACGACGACCCACCAGCGTCGGGCCCGGGGCTCGACGTCGGTGTAGGTGAAGGCGAGGACGGTTCGTTCACGAGGCCAGCGCTCCAGCGGCAGCGTGCGCTTGAGGTCCCACATGAGCAGGTGCGGGTCGAGGTCCTCCTCCCCGAGGTCGCCGACCCACCGGACGCCCCACGCCCCCAGGGCCTCGACGACCGGCCGCAGCTCCTCGCCGCTGCGGGTCAGGTGGTAGGAGGTGCGGCCGCCCTCGGTCCGGCGCTCGAGCACCCCGGCCCGCTCGAGGCGCCGCAGGCGCTTCGAAAGCAGGGTCGGCGACATCCTGGGGACCCCACGGCGCAGGTCGTTGAAGTGCGCACTGCCGCAAAGCAGCTCGCGGACGATGAGCAGCGTCCAGCGCTCGTCGAGCACCTCCATCGCCTTGGCGACCGGGCAGAACTGGCCGTACGTCGACGCCATCGCACACCTCCCGTGGCGGGGTGCGGCCGGTGGTGGCCGCGGCCCGCCCGCTCCAGTGAACCCCCGCGCGGACCGGGGCACCAGTACAGATCGTGGACCCGCGGCGCTCCACATCGCGCACTGGAGGGCGGCCCTCGTGGACCCGGACGCTGGTGCGACACCACGTCGGACCACCGAAGGAGACCACGATGACCGTCCACCACCCGACCCCGGCACCCCCGGAGGTCAAGGCCCGCCACCGCGCCCTCTGGGCCCTCGGCGACTACCCGAGCGTCGCCGACACCGTCATCCCGCACCTCGGGGAGACCCTGGTCGACGCCGTCCGGATCGCCCCCGGCGAGCGCGTCCTCGACGTCGCCGCCGGCTGCGGCAACGCCTCGCTCCCGGCCGCCCGGGCCGGCGGGGACGTCACCGCCTCCGACCTCACGCCCGAGCTGCTCGCCGTCGGCCGCGCCCGGGCAGAGGCCGAGGGGCTCCCGCTGCTGTGGGACGTCGCCGACGCCGAGGACCTGCCCTACCCGTCCGCGACCTTCGACGTCGTCCTGTCCTGCGTCGGCGTGATGTTCGCGCCGGTCCACGAGGCGGCGGCCGCGGAGCTGGTGCGCGTCTGCCGGCCGGGTGGGCGCCTCGGCCTGCTCGCGTGGACGCCGGAGGGGTTCGTCGGCCGGCTGCTCGCCGCCATCCGACCCTGGGCCCCGCCGCCCCCGCCCGGTGCCCAGCCGCCGCCGCTCTGGGGACGGGAGGAGCACGTGCTCGACCTGCTGGGCGAAGGCGTGACCGACGTCCGGGCCGAGCGGCACGACCTCGTCGTGGACGCCTTCGCCACGCCCGAGGAGTTCCGGCGCTTCTTCGTCGAGCGCTACGGACCCACCGTCGCCGTGCACCGCTCGGTCGCGGACGACCCGGAGCAGCGCGCGGCGGTCGAGGCGGCCATCGGCGCGGTGGCGGCGGAGGCGGCGGACGCGCACGGCGTGATGCGCTGGGAGTACCTGCTGCTCACGGCGACCCGCACCTGACCCGCGACCGGCGGCGGTGGTCAGGCGTGCGGCGCAGGCTCCGCGTCCCCGGCGCCACCACGAGCCCGCTGGACGAGGAGGACGACGGCGACGACGACGGCGCCGACGAGCGCGCCGGCGACGGCCGACCCGAGCGTGTTGGTCAGCCACCCCAGCACCCCGCCGAGCACCCCGGTCGCGTCGTGGACCGCCACCTCGGCGTGGTGCACGAGCGAGTACGGCCCGTGCCAGCCGAGCTCGTCGGTGCCGACGAGGAGGATGTGGCCGCCGACCCAGAGCATCGCGACGATGCCGAGCGTGGAGAGGAAGGACAGCACCTTCGGCATCGCGCGCACGAGGCCCTCGCCGACCCGCCGCGCCCCGGCCGACTCCCGCTCGGCGAGGTGCAGACCGATGTCGTCCATCTTGACGATGAGGCCGACGACGCCGTACACGAGCACGGTGATGAGCACGGCGACGACGACGAGGACGATCGCCCGGGTCCAGAACGGCTCGGAGGCCACGTCGTCGAGCGCGATGACCATGATCTCGGCGGAGAGGATGAGGTCGGTGCGGATGGCCCCCGAGACCATCTGCTGCTCCTGCTCGGGACCGAGCTCGGCGACCGGCTCGTCGTGCGCCTCGTGGTGGGCCAGCTTCTCCCAGATCTTCTCCGCCCCCTCGTACGCGAGGTAGGTGCCGCCGACCATGAGGATGGGGGTGAGCAGCCACGGCAGGAACTGGCTGAGCAGCAGGGCGACCGGCAGGATGACGAGCAGCTTGTTGCGGATCGAGCCGATCGCGATCTTCCGGATGATCGGCAGCTCGCGCTCGGGGGTGACGCCCGTGACGTAGCGCGGGGTCACCGCGGTGTCGTCGACGACCACCCCGGCGGCCTTGGCGCTGGCCCGCCCCGCGGCGGCGCCCACGTCGTCGACGGAGGCGGCCGCGAGCTTGGCGATCGCGGCGATGTCGTCGAGCAGGGCCACCAGCCCACCGGCCATCGGTGAGGTCCTCTCCGTCGTGGCCCCGGCGCCCCCGGGGTCCCGTCGAGGACAACGCTACTGGGTCCGGGGTGGACCTCCGTCGCGCTCGGGCTCAGCGGGTGCGCGGGGGACCGGCGGCAGCGACGGCCGCGCAGACCTCGTCGAGCGACGCGAGCTCCTGGGTGCGCTCGAGCCGCGAGAGCCGGCAGCACACCCGCGCCGGGACGCCGAGGACGAGGCAGGCCGCGATGAGGTCGTCCTGGCGGGTCGGGAAGGGGTGCGCGACGAGCGCGAGACGCAGCTCGGCGAGGTCGGCGGCGAGGGTCGGGTCGTCCTCCGACCCCGGCCCGACCGCCTCGGAGGCGTGCACCGTCGTCATCCCCCGGACCTCCTCGTCCGTCGGCGCGCCCCACCTCTGCGCGGGGCGCCCCGGACGTTACCCGCTGTGGCGCGCCGACAAACCCCGAACCCGCGATCGTGCAGGTCAGGGTGCGTGGGGAATGCCCGGCCCGGGTGGGTGCGCTGCACCGGGCATGCGTGCTGTGACCTATGACCACTACGGAGACCTCGACGACGTGCTGCGGGTGCGCGAGGACCACCCCGACCCCAAGGTCGGCCCCGGCGAGGCCCTCGTCGAGGTGCGCCGTGCCTCGGTCAACCCCGTGGACTGGAAGATCGTCGGCGGTGGCCTCGACGGGATGATGGAGGCCGCCTTCCCCGTCGTCCCGGGCTGGGACGTCGCCGGCGTCGTGCGGGCCGTCGGGCCGGACACCCCGGAGTTCGCGCCCGGCGACGAGGTGCTCGCCTACGCCCGCAAGGACTGGGTGCACGGAGGCACCTACGCGGAGCTCGTCACCGTCCCGGTGCGCGCCCTGGCCCACAAGCCGGCCGCCCTCGACTGGGACTCGGCCGGCGCGCTGCCGCTGGCCGGGCAGACCGCGTACCGCGTGCTCAAGCGCCTCGAGGTCGGTCCCGGCGACACCGTCCTCGTCCACGCCGCCGCCGGTGGGGTCGGGCTGCTCGGGGTGCAGGTCGCCCGCGAGCTCGGCGCCCGGGTCATCGGCACCGCCTCGGAGCCCAACCACGAGCACCTGCGGTCGCTCGGGGTGGAGCCCGTGGCGTACGGCGACGGGCTGGTCGAGCGGGTGCGCGCCCTGGCCCCGGACGGCGTCGACGCCGTCGCCGACTTCGTCGGGGGCGTCCTCGACGCCACGCTCGGGGTGCTGCGCGAGGGTGGGCGGCACGCGTCGATCGCCGACCCGTCGGTCGCCGAGCACGGTGGCTCGTGGGTGTGGGTCCGCCCGGACGGCGAGGAGCTGCAGTGGCTCGCCGACCTCGCCGCACGCGGCGGCCTGACCGTCGAGGTGGCCGGCCGTTACGGCCTCGAGGAGGTGGGCGAGGCGTTCGCCCGCTCCCGTGAGGGCCACGTGCGCGGCAAGCTCGTCATCCACGTCTCGGACGACTGAGCCACGACGCCGCGAACCGGTACCCGCGGGCACCGGACCCGAAACCCGTGCGTCGCTGCGGGCCACGGTGTCGGACTCGCGGGGTACGGTCGGACGACGTGGCCCCGTCCGGGGCCCTCGGTGGTCGAGCAGCGCGCCACCGGTCCTCGTCCGGACCGGAGGTAGCCGTATGACCCCGCGCCCCAGCTCCACCCCCCACACGCGCCGCGCAGCGCGCGCCGTCCCCGAGACCGCCGACGCGGTCCCCGCCTCGACCACGACGGACGCCGACGAGCGCCTCGAGGGGCTGCTCGCGGCGCTCGCCCGCACCAGCGCACCGGCCGAACGCGACGACCTGGTCGCCCGGGTCGTCGAGCAGACCCTCGGCCTCGCCGACTCGCTCGCGCTGCGCTACGCCGGGCGCGGCATCGAGACCGACGACCTCCTGCAGGTCGCCCGTACCGCGCTCGTCGCGGCCGTCCACCGCTATCGACCGGGCGCCGGCCGGGGCTTCGTCGCCTACGCCGTGCCCTCGGTGCGTGGTGAGCTGAAGCGCCACTTCCGTGACGCCGGATGGGCCGTCCGGCCGCCGCGGGCCCTCCAGGAGCTGCGCGCCGACCTCGTGGCGACCGAGGAGGAGCTGCGCCACCGGCGGGGGCCCGAGGCCAAGCCGGCCGAGGGCGCCGCCCCCCCCGGCCCCCCCCCCCCCCGGGCGCCCGCCCCGCG
>OEIU01000171.1_pt1 | contig 67144 bp, 66 predicted proteins | sample 1539221 | NCBI WGS metagenome assembly OEIU01 (sample SAMN03792071, study PRJEB22550) | activated sludge metagenome | feature: wastewater treatment plant; material: activated sludge; isolation source: Wastewater treatment plant of a petroleum refinery complex | place: Argentina: Zarate | collected...
GAGCATGCCAGTTCAACGCCCAACAAGCACTTGAGAAAAACTCTCAGACTCTCAGGCCGGCGGGCCCAGCACGCCGCAGAGGGCTCAGGCCGGCGGGCGCAACGCCCCGCCGGGTGGCGCGAGCATCGGCCGGTCCGCCGGATCGGACGGCGTCTCGACGTCCGGATTGTGGTTCTGCACCGGCGGAACCGCCTGTTGCGCACGCGGCAGCGGCGCGATGGCGGGCCGCGCCGGCATGCTGCCCGGCGGCGGCGACAGCACCGGCAGTTGCAGATCGACCTGCGCCTCCTGCCCACGCGGCCCGAGCGACGCGCCGCGCGAGCGCACCGCCTGCAGCACCAGTTCGCCGTCGACCACGGCACCGACGCGATAGGCCTTGGCCGGCTTGCCGTCGGTGGCGATCAGCGCCACGCCGGGAGCCCCGGCGCGGGCCGCGCGCGGCGCCACCACGCCGACCAGCCGGAAGCGCGGGTCGGCCTGCGCCGGCTCGGCCGCGGGCAGGCCCACCGGCACGGCATCGGTACCGAGCACGCGGCTCGCATCGCCATGGAAACCGTCGGCGGCGGAAACGAGCACCGCATGCGCCGGAGCGGCGATCGGCCGGCTCCACAGCTGCAAGGCCCAGTACACGGCGCTGGCGGCCACCGCGGCCCAGATCACGAACGCGGCAAAACGCGGCAGCATGCGCCGATTATCATGCAGGCCCCCAGCCGGAACCCGTGACATGAGACCCCGTTGCCCCCGCCGTGCCGCCCTTGTGCGCGGCTTCACGCTGATCGAGCTGATGGTGGTGCTGGTGATCATCGGCGTGCTGGCGGCGCTGATCGTGCCCAACGTGCTCGACCGCGCCGACGATGCGCGCGTCACCGCGGCGCGTACCGACGTCAACAATCTGATGCAGGCGCTGAAGCTGTACAAGCTGGACAACCAGCGCTACCCCGGCGCCGAACAGGGCCTGGACGCGCTGGTGCACCGGCCGGCGGTGGGCACGCCGCCGGCCAACTGGCGGCCGTACCTGGACAAGCTGCCGAACGATCCCTGGGGCCGGCCCTATCAATACCTGAACCCCGGGGTCAAGGGCGAGATCGATGTGTTCAGCTTCGGCGCCGATGGCGCGGCCGGCGGCGACGGCAACAACGCCGACGTCGGCTCCTGGCAGTAGCCGGCGGGACACGGTGCCCCTCGCGTTCGCCGCGGCCCCGCGCCGCGGCTTCACGCTGATCGAGCTGATGGTGGTGATCGCGCTGCTGGCCATCGCCACCGGCGTGGTCAGCTTGGCGCTGCGCGATCCGGCGCGCACGCGGCTGGACACCGAAGCGCAGCGCCTGGGCGCGCTGCTGGAGACGGCGCGCGCCGAGTCGCGCGCCTCGGGCGTGCCGGTGATTTGGGTGCCTTCGCTCGTCGACCAGGAGCGGCACTTCCGCTTCGCGCGCCTGCGCGGCACGCAGCTCGAGACCATGGACCTGCCCACGCACTGGCTCGACCCGCAGGTGCGCGCCGAAGTGCTGGGCGCGCCGACGGTGCAGCTGGGGCCGGAGCCGCTGATCGGCGCGCAGCGCATCGTGCTGCGGCTGGCCGACCAGCGCGTACTGCTGGCCACCGACGGGCTGGCGCCGTTCGCCGTCGTCGCCGACGAAGCCGGCCAATGAAGCGCCAGCACGGCTTCACGCTGGTCGAGGTGCTGGTGGCGGTGGCCATCGTCGCCATCGCGCTGGCCGCCGGGTTGCGCGCCTCGGGCGTGCTGGTCGACAACGCGCAGCGCCTGAGCGACGTGCTGGCCGCGCAGTGGTGCGCCGAAAACTATCTGACGAACCTGAAGCTGACGCGGCAGTTTCCCGGCATCGGCGAGACCGCCTTCGCCTGCGAACAGCTGGGCCGCGAGTACCAGGGCCGCGCGCTGATCGCCGGCACGCAGTACGCGGACCTGCGCCTGGCCGACGCCATCGTCAGCGACGACGCGGGCCGGCAGCTGGTGCGGCTGACGACGCTGCTCTATAGGCCCTGACATGCGGCAGCCCGCTTCGCTCCACCGCGGCTTCACCTTGGTCGAGGTGCTGGTCGCGCTGTCGATCCTGGCCGTGCTCGCCGCGATGGCCTGGCGCGGCATCGACGGCATGGTGCGCGCGCGCGACATCAGCCAGTCGCAGCTGGAGCGCAGCCTGCGCCTGGCCACGGTGATGGCGCAGTGGGACCAGGACCTGGCGGCGCTGTTCGACACGCCGGCCGTGCCGTACCTGAGCTTCGACGGCAGCACGCTGCGCATGGTGCGGCGCGCCGCCGGCGGCGTGCAGCTGGTGGCCTGGTCGCACCAGGGCACGCAGTGGCTGCGCTGGGCCGGCCCGGTGGTCACGCACGTGGCCGAACTGCAGGAAAGCTGGCTGCGCAGCCAGCAGCTGAGCGGCGGCGAGGCCGGCCAGTTGTTGCTGCTCGATGAGGTCAGCGAGGTGGAGATCCAGTTCTTCCGCGGCAACGGCTGGTCCAATCCGCAGTCCAGCGGCGATGTCGACGCTGCGGCGCCCGGCGGCCGCGCGCAGCGCGAGGCCACACTCTACGGCGTGCGGCTGGTGCTGGCCTTCGACACGCAGCAACTGACGCGCGACGTGGCCCTGTCGCTGCAGCAGCCATGACACGCCGCCGCCACGCGCAACGCGGCGCCGCCCTGCTGGTGGCGATGATCGTGCTGACGCTGGTGGCCACCCTGGCCGCCGGCATGATCTGGCAGCAGTCGCGCGCCATCGGCGTGGAAAGCGCCGAACGCGCGCGCGCGCAGGCGGCGTGGATCCTCAGCGGCGGGCTGAACCTGGGCCGCGTGCTGCTGCGCGTGGACGCGCGCACGCCCGGCGTCGACCACAAGGGCGAGGTCTGGGCCACCCCGCTGCAGGAGTCGCCGCTGTCGAGCATGCTGGCGCAGGACCGCGACAACAACGCCGACGCGGCGCCCGAAGCCTTCCTCAGCGGCAGCATCCGCGACGCGCAGGAGCGCTACAACCTGCGCAACCTGGTCGACGCCGCCACGGGCAAGCTGGTGCCGGCCGAAGTCGAAGCCTTGGCCCGGCTGTGCGAAGCCGCGGCGGTACCGTCGCCGACGGCGCAGATGCTGGCCGAGAGCCTGCAGGCGGCGTGGCGCGGGGAAAGGAGCGAAAGAAGCGGCGAAGGCAGTGACTCGCCAGCGCCAGCCCAGGGCACGGTGCCGCTGGAGCCGCAGACCCTCGACCAGCTGGTCTGGCTCGGCATCGATGCGCAGACGCTCAGGCGGCTGCAGCCCTACGTCGACCTGCTGCCGGTGCCCACCCCGCTGAACATCAACACCGCGTCGCCCGAGGTGCTGGCCGGCGTCATCGCCGGGCTCGACGTGGCCAGTGCCAAGCGCCTGGAAAGCCGACGGCCGTTCAGGACGGTCGATCAGGCTCGCCAGGAGCTGCCGGCCAGCCTGGTGCTGGACGCCAAGCGCCTGAGCGTCGGCTCGAGCTACTTCGTCATCTCCGGCAGCCTGCGCATGGACGCTCGCGTGCTGGAAGAGAGCATGCTGGTGCGCCGCGACGGGCGCCAGGTCGTGCCGCTGGCGCGCTGGCGCCAGGCGGCGCTGCCGGTGGCGCAGTGAAGCAGTGAGGCAGTGAAGCAGTGAAGCCTGGAAAATGGCGCTTAAGTCCTTGATTTGCATGGCAGCTCGATTGGTATAACCGCGACTGCGCCCGCTCCCCAGACTCGCCATGTCCGTCCTCGTGATCCTGTTGCCGCCGCGTGCGCGCCTGGCCGCGCGTGCTGCGGACGGCGCCGCGCCGGCCGGCGACGAGCTCGCCTACGTGCTCAGCCAGGACGGCCTGCAGATCAGCCGCCAGGGCCGGGCGCAGCCTTCGCTGTTGCCGCGCGCGGACAGCGTGGCGCTGCTGCTGGCCGACAGCGACCTGAGCTGGCATCGCATCACCTGCCCCAAGGCGCCCGGCTCGAAGCTGCGCGCGGCACTCGGCGGCCTGCTCGAAGAACAGCTGCTCGAGGACGACGATGCGCTGCACCTCGCGCTGGCCCCCGGCGCACGGCCGGGCGAGCCCGTGTGGGTCGCGGCGCTGCACAAGCCGTGGCTGCGCGCCGCACTCGACAAGCTCGAAGCCGCCGGGCTGGCGGTGGAGCGCGTGCTGCCGCCGAACTGGCCCGGCGACACCGCGCAGGGCCACTTCTTCGAGGCGGCCGATGGCGCCGGCGACAGCTCGCGCATCATGCTGTGCCATGCCGACGAAAGCGGCCTGCGCCTGTTGCGGCTGCAGGGCTCGCTGGCCCGCGCACTGCTGCCGCAGGCCGAGGGCCAGGCAACGCAGTGGAGCGCCGAGCCGGCCGTGGCTGCCACGGCGGAGCGCTGGCTGGGCAGCAGCGTGCGCGTGTGGACCGAGGCCGAACGCGCGCTGCAGGCGGCGCGTTCGCTGTGGAACCTGCGCCAGTTCGACCTGGCGCCGCGCCACCGCGGCCTGCGCGCGCTGCGCGATGCGCTGCGCCAGGGCCTGAGCCCCGCCTGGCGGCCCGCGCGCATCGGCCTGATCGCGCTGCTGCTGCTGCAGCTGGCCGGACTCAACGCCTGGGCCTGGCAGCAGCGCCGCGCCCTGGCCGACGCGCGCCAGGCACAGGAGCAATTGCTGCGCACCACCTTCCCGACGGTGCGCGCCGTGCTCGACGCGCCGGTGCAGATGCAGCGCGAGACCGAAGCGCTGCGCGCCGCCGCCGGCCGTGCCGGCGCGAACGATCTCGAAGCGCTGCTCGGTGCGGCGGCTGCCGCCTGGCCCGAAGGCCAGGGCCCGGCCCAGGCCTTGCGCTTCGAGCCGGGCAAGCTGACGCTGACCGCGCCGGGATGGAGCGAGCCGCAGCTGGCGCAGTTCCGCGAGCGGCTGCGCCCCGGCGGCTGGCTCGTCGAGGGCGGCGACGGCCAGCTGTCGTTGAGCCGCAACCCGGCACCGGGGGCGAGCTCGTGATCGTGCCGGACCGCCCCTATGCACGAATCCCGGCCCACGCCGTACGCAGGAGGGTCCGGTGAGCACGGCCTCGCCGCTGAAACTGCCGGCGCCCTGGACGGCGTCGCTGGGCACGCTGCGCTCGCGCTGGCGCGCGCTCGGCCGGCGCGAGCGCGCGCTGCTCGGGCTGGCGGCCGCCGTCCTCGGCGCCTTCTTGCTCTGGAGCGTGGCCATCCAGCCGGCCTGGCGCACGCTGCGCGATGCACCGGCGCAGCGCGACACGCTGGACGCCCAGTGGCAGGCGATGCAGTCCCTGGCGGCCGAGGCCCGGCAACTGCGCGATGCGCCGGCGATCAACGCCGAGCAGGCGCAGGCGGCGCTGCGCGCTGCCAGCGAGCGTCTGGGCAGCAAGGCGCAGTTGTCGCTGCAGGGCGACCGCGCGGTGCTGACGCTCAATGGCGCGAGCAGTGCGCAGTTGCGCGAATGGCTGGCCGAAGCCCGCGCTGGGGCTCGTGCCCGGCCGGTGCAGGCGCAGCTGTCGCGCGGCGCGCAGGGCTTCAGCGGCAGCGTGGTGCTCAGCCTCGGGGGCGGCGCATGAGGCCCTGGCGCCGGGCGCGCTTGACGCGCACGGCCACGCGTTGGCCGGGCAGCGGCCTTGTCGATTCGACGCTGGCGCAGGCGGCCTGGGAGCGCACGCGCAGGACCGCGGCGCGCTGGGGCTGGGCCGGTGGGGTCTGCGGCGCGCTGGCGGCGCTGGTGGTGTTTGCGCCGGCCACCTGGCTGGCCGGGGCCGTGGCCGCCGGCACGCAGCAGCGCCTGCTGCTGGCGGATGCACGCGGCACGGTGTGGAACGGCAGCGCCGTGCCGGTGCTCAGCGGCGGCGCGGAAAGCCGCAGCGCGGCGATGCTGCCCGGGCGCGGCAGTTGGCGCGTCGGCCTGCGCGGCACGGCGCTGGAACTGCGCCTGCGCCAGCCCTGCTGCATCCGCGACGAACTGGTGCTGCGGCTGCGCCCCGGCCTGGGGCGCCTGTCGGTGCAGCTGCCGCCCGGCGCGGGACCGATCGGCGAATGGCCGGCGGCCTGGCTGGCCGGGCTGGGCGCACCGTGGAACACGCTGCGGCTCGGCGGCACGCTGCGCCTGCTGAGCCCCGGGCTGACGCTGGACATGGCGGCCGGCCGCTGGGCGCTGAACGGCCAGGCCGAACTGGAGCTGAACAACGTCGAATCGCCGCTGACCACGCTCGACCGGCTGGGCAGCTACCGCCTGCAGCTGAGCGGTGCCGAAGGCCGCCCGCCGGCCTTCACGCTGAGCACGCGCGAAGGCGTGCTGCTGCTCGACGGCAGCGGCCAATGGACCGGCTCGCAGCTGCGCTTTCGCGGCCAGGCGCGCGCCGCCCCGGGCGCCGAGGGCGACCTCGACAACGTGCTGAACTTCTTCGGCCGGCGCCAGGGCGCGCTGTCCCTTATTTCGATCGGATGAGCATTCGGATGAGCATGAGATTGCGCCGACCTTCGCTGCCGGCGCGCCGCGCGCCGCGCCGCAGCCCTGCGCGGGCTGCGCTGGTGCTGGCCGTGCTGCTGGGCTGCGGCGCGCCGCTGCTGGCGCAGCGCAGCGCCGCGCCGGCACTGCGCCAGAGCGCGCCGGTGACGGTGAACTTCGTCAACGCCGACGTCGAGGCGGTGACGCGCGCCATGGCCGCGATGATCGAGCGCCAGATCGCGCTGGACCCGCGCGTCAAGGGCACGCTGACGCTGGTCAGCGACCAGCCGCTGACGGTGCGCGAGGCCTACCTGAACTACCTGTCCGCGCTGCGCGGCCTGGGCTTCACCATGGTCGAGAACAACGGCCTGCTGAAGGTGGTGCCCGAGGCCGAGGCCAAGCTGCAGACCGGCACGGTGTCGGTGGGCGCGCCCGCGGTGCGCGGCGACCAGATCGTCACGCAGATCTTCCAGCTCAACCACGAAAGCCCGAACAACCTGGTGGCGGTGCTGCGCCCGCTGATCAGCGCCAACAACACCATCAACGCCAGCCCGGGCAGCAACTCGCTGGTCATCACCGATTACGCCGACAACCTGCAGCGCATCGCCAAGATCATCGCTGCGCTCGACCATCCGGCCGGCGACACCGACGTGATCCCGCTCAAGCACGCGGTGGCCAGCGATATGGCGCCGATGGTGCAGCGCCTGGCCGAAGGCGGCGCCGCCGTGCCGGGGCAGCCGGGGCTGCCGGCCGGCGGCGGCGCGCTGACGGTGCTGGTCGACCCGCGCAGCAACGCGCTGATCCTGCGCGCGGCCAACCCGGCCAAGCTGGCGGGCGCGCGCGCCATCGTCGCCAAGCTCGACCAGCCGACGTCCAGCGGCGGGCCCGGCGGCCACATCTGGGTCGTGTACCTGAAGAACGCCGACGCAGTGAAGCTGGCGGCGGTGCTGCGCGCGGCCTTCACCGCCGGCGGCACGGGCGCCGGCGGCGGCATCGCCGGCACGGCGACGACCACGCTGCCGCGCGCGGCCGACCCGATGTCCGGCGCGGCCGCCGCGACGCCGGCGACGACGCCGGTGGCGGCCTCGGCCGGCCCGTCGACCGGCGGCTTCATCCAGGCCGACCCGTCGACGAATTCGCTGATCATCACCGCCCCCGAGCCGCTGTACCGGCAGCTGCGCAACGTCATCGACCAGCTCGACTCGCGGCGCGCGCAGATCTACATCGAGACGCTGATCGTCAAGGTCGACGCCGACAAGGCGGCCGACATCGGCATCCAGTGGCAGGCCATCTCGGGCGACCAGAACAGCTCCACCAACTACGTCGGCGGCACCAACTACACCGGCGCCGACAACATCGTCAACCTGACGGCGGCCATCAACCAGGGGCGCACCGGGCTGGCCTCGCTGGCGGTGCCGGCGGGCCTGAACTTCGGCATCCTGCAGAAGGTCGGCGACCTGTGGAACATCGGCGCGCTGGCGCGCTTCCTGGAAACCAAGGCCAACGCCAACATCCTGGCCACGCCGAACATGGTGGCGCTGGACAACGAAGAAGCCAAGATCGTCGTCGGCCAGAACGTGCCCTTCATCACCGGCTCGTTCACCACCAACACCTCGGGCTCGAACAACCCGTTCCAGACCATCGAACGCAAGGACGTGGGCCTGACGCTGCGCATCAAGTCGCAGATCGGCGAAGGCGGCACGATCCGGCTGGTCATCTACCAGGAGGACTCGCGCGTCGTGCCCTCCAGCCGCACCTCGCCGCAGGGGCTGACCACCGACAAGAGCGCGATCGAAACCACGGTGGTCGTCGACGACGGCCAGATCATGGTGCTGGGCGGGCTGCTGAAGGACGAATACGGCGGCAGCGTCAGCCAGGTGCCCTTCCTCGGCGACATCCCCGGCATCGGCGCGCTGTTCCGCTACGACAGCCGCACGCGCACCAAGAGCAACCTGATGGTCTTCCTGCGGCCGATGATCGTGCGCAACCAGGACCAGCTGAACGCCTTGTCGGTGGACCGCTACGACCTGATCCGCGCGGCCCAGCAGGGCGCCGGCCAGCCGCGGCAGAGCGTGATCATGCCGATCAACGAGGCGCCGGTGGCGCCGCCGCTGCCGGCGCAGCCGGCCGCCCCGCTGGGCAGCGGCCCGGTGCCGCCGCCGCTGTCGTGGCCCGAGCCGCTGCCGGCGCGGCCGACCCCGACTCCGACCCCGCCGCCGGCACCGGTCCCGCCCGCCGCGGCGACCCCGGCACCGGCTGTACCGCCCGAGTACGGCGCGGCGACGCCGTGGCCGGTGCGCTGAAGAGCCTGCAACGCATTCCGCCATGGCCGCCCGCCACCCGCTGCCCTACGCCTTCGCCAAGGCGAACACGCTGCTGCTCGAGGACGACGGCGCGCAGCTGCTGCTGTGGGCCGCCGAAACCACACCGGGCAGCGCGTTGTCGGAGGTGAATCGCCTCTTCGACGTTGACGCCTACGAGCGCGAACCGGCAGCGACGCTGGCGCAGCGCATCGCCGTGGCCTATGCCGGCGCCGAATCCAGCGCCGCCACCGTGGTCGGCGAGGTCGAGAGCGCAGTCGACCTGTCGCGGCTGATGCAGGACCTGCCGGCGGTCGAGGATCTGCTCGAAGCCAGCAACGACGCGCCGATCATCCGCATGCTCAACGCGCTGCTGACGCAGGCGGTGAAGGACGGCGCCAGCGACATCCACATCGAGCCCTACGAGCGCTCGAGCGCGGTGCGCTTCCGCATCGACGGCACCTTGCGCGAGGTGGTGCAGCCGAACCGCGCGCTGCACGCAGCGCTGATCAGCCGGCTGAAGATCATGGCCGAGCTGGACATCTCCGAGAAGCGGCTGCCGCAGGACGGGCGCATCAGCTTGCGCGTCGGCGGGCGGGCGATCGACGTGCGCGTCTCGACGCTGCCCAGCGCGCACGGCGAGCGCGCGGTGCTGCGGCTGCTGGACAAGAGCGAATCGCGCTTCTCGCTCGAAGGCCTGGGCATGAGCGGCGAGGTGCTGCGCGCCTTCGACCGGCTGGTGCACCAGCCGCACGGCATCGTGCTCGTCACCGGGCCCACCGGCTCGGGCAAGACGACCACGCTGTACGCATCGCTGCAGCGCATCGACACCCACGGCACGAACCTGCTGACGGTGGAGGATCCGATCGAATACGAACTGCCCGGCATCGGCCAGACGCAGGTCAACCCGAAGATCGACCTCACCTTCGCGAAGGCGCTGCGCGCCATCCTGCGCCAGGACCCGGACGTGATCATGATCGGCGAGATCCGCGACTACGAAACCGCGTCGATCGCCATCCAGGCTTCGCTCACCGGCCACCTGGTGCTGGCCACGCTGCACACCAACGACGCGCCGAGCGCGGTCACCAGGCTGACCGACATGGGCGTCGAGCCCTTCCTGCTGAGCTCGTCGCTGCTCGGCGTGCTGGCGCAGCGGCTGGTGCGCAAGCTGTGCCTGCACTGCCGGCGCCAGGACGAACAGGGACATTGGCATCCGGTCGGCTGCGCGCAGTGCCTGAACACCGGCTACAAGGGCCGCACCGGCGTCTACGAACTGATGGTCGCCGACGACGCGGTGCGCGCGCTGATCCACAACCGCGCCGCCGAGAGCGAGCTGCTCGCCGCCGCCACCGCGGCCGGCCTGCGCTCGATGCGCGGCGACGGCCAGCGCCTGATCGACGAAGGCATCACCTCGCTCGAAGAAGTGTTGAGCGTGACGCGAGACTGACCCCGCATGCCCGCGTTCAAGTACGAGGCGCTGGACGCCGCCGGCAAGTCCAGCACCGGGCTGCTGGAGGCGGAAAACGCCAAGGCCGCGCGCTCGCAACTGCGCGCGCAAGCGCTGGTGCCGCTGTCGGTGGCACCGGTGCGCGCCGGTGCGGCGGCGCAGGGCGCGGGCCCGCAGCTGTTCGCGCGCCGCGTCTTCGACAGCACCTCGCTGGCGGTGTGGACGCGGCAGCTGGCCGGGCTGGTCGGCGCCGGGCTGCCGCTGGAACGCGCGCTGACCGCGCTGGCCGACGAGGCCGAGAACCCGCGCCAGCGCGAGCTGATCGCGCACCTGAGGAGCGAGGTCAACGCCGGCGCGCCCTTCGCGCGCGCGCTGCACGGCGCGCCGCGCGAGTTCGACGAGGTCTATTGCGCGGTGGTCGCCGCCGGCGAGCACAGCGGCGCGCTCGGCCGCGTGCTGGAGAAGCTGGCCGACGATCTGGAAGAGCGCCAGGCGCTGCGCGCCAAGCTGCTCGGCGCGATGCTCTATCCGGCGATCGTCTCGTGCATCGCCATCGTCATCGTCGTCTTCCTGGTCACCTACGTGGTGCCGCAGGTGGCGTCGGTGTTCACCAGCTCCAAGCGCGCGCTGCCGGCGCTGACGGTGGCGATGCTGGCCATCAGCGCCTTCGTGCGCGGCTGGGGCTGGCTGCTGCTCGGCGCGCTGCTCGCCGTCGGCGCGGGCTTCGTGCTGCTGCGCCGCAACGACGGCTTTCGCGAGCGCAGCGATGCGGCGCTGCTGACGCTGCCGCTGGTCGGCCGGCTGGCACGCGGCTACAACGCGGCGCGTTTTTCCAGCACGCTGGCCATGCTCGCCGGCGCCGGCGTGCCGATCCTGAAGGCGCTGCAGGCGGCGGCCGAGACGCTTTCCAACCGCGCCATGCGCGCCGACGCGATGGACGCGCTGGTGCAGGTGCGCGAAGGCGCGCCGCTGGCATCGGCGATGGCCGCGAAGAAGCGCTTCCCGGGGCTGCTGGCGATGTTCGCGCGCCTGGGCGAACAGACCGGCCAGCTGCCGGTGATGCTCGGCCGCGCGGCGGCGCAGCTCGGCGCCGAGGTGCAGCGCCGCGCGCTGGCGCTGGCCACGATCCTGGAGCCGCTGCTGATCGTGGCCATGGGCGTGGTCGTGATGCTCATCGTGCTGGCCGTGCTGCTGCCGATCATCCAGCTGAACACCTGGGTCCGATGAGCCGCCAGCACTCGCGCGCCGCGGCTGCTGCCCGCCGCGGCCGCGCAGAAATGCCGCGATGGCAGGTCAATTCCCGATCTGGCCGGGGCACGTTGTTTGCTTGAATGCATCCAAGCGTTCAGCGGAGGTGTCCCATGGGCAGCGGCAGCGAACTGGTTCCGGTGGCGGGCGCGCAAGCGCAGGCGCGCATCCCGATCGCGCAGATGCGCACGGTGTACCGCGTCGACGAGGTCGAGAAGCGGCTGGACAAGCTGCCGGCGCGCGAACACGAAACGCTGCGCGCGACCTACGAGCGCATGCTCGAAAAAGGGCCCGAACGCTTCCAGGTCAAGCCTTCGGGGCTGCCGGCGATGGAGCACCTGTACGACGAGCTGCCCAACTTCGGCGAGGTGCTCGGCGACCTGAAGCGCCAGCTCGCACTGTGCAGCGACAGCCGTGACGGGCTGGAGCTGGCGCCGATGCTGCTGCTCGGCCCGCCGGGCATCGGCAAGACGCATTTCGCGCGCCGCGTGGCGCAGCTGCTGGGCACCGGCATGGGCTTCGTGTCGATGAGTTCGCTCACCGCCGGCTGGGTGCTCAGCGGCGCGTCCAGCCAGTGGAAGGGCGCGCGGCCGGGCAAGATCTTCGAGACGCTGGTCGACGGCGCTTACGCGAATCCGGTGATGGTCGTCGACGAGATCGACAAGGCGCGCGCCGAACACGCCTACGACCCGCTGGGCGCGCTGTACGCGCTGCTCGAACACGACACCGCCGGCAGCTTCACCGACGAATTCGCCGAAGTGTCGATCGACGCCAGCCAGCTGATCTGGGTGGCCACGGCCAACGACGAGCGTTCGATTCCCGAGCCGATCCTGAACCGCATGCACGTGTTCGAGGTGCAGGCACCGGACCGCGACGCGGCGCGCACCATCGCGCTGCGCCTGTACCGCGGCATCCGCGCCGAGCACGACTGGGGCCGGCGCTTCGACGACGAGCCGCCGGAAGCCGTGCTCGAACGCCTGGGCCGCATGGCGCCGCGCGAGATGCGGCGCGCGTGGATGACGGCCTTCGGCAACGCGCGGCTCGAAGGCCGCGCCACGCTGTCGCTGGACGACCTGCCCGAGGCCAACCCGCGGCGCGCGCCGATCGGCTTCACCGACTGACGTAGCATGGCCCGGCCGCAGCCCCGCGGCTGCCGGAGCCGCCATGTCCGTTGCCGCCCATGTCGTGATCGCGCTGGTCGCCGGCCCGGCGCTGCTGCTCGCCTCCTGAGGCCGATGGCTGCCACGCTCGAAGGCCAGCTCGTCGTCGCGATCGCCTCGCGCGCGCTGTTCGATTTCGAGGAAGAGAACCTGCTCTTCGAGGCCGGCGACGACCGCGCCTACATGCAACTGCAGCTGCAGCGGCTGGAGCAGCCGGCGCCGCCGGGCGTGGCCTTCTCGCTGGTGCGCAAGCTGCTGGCCTTCAACGACGCAGGCGCGCCGCGCGTCGAGGTGGTCATGCTGTCGCGCAACGACCCGGTGTCGGGCCTGCGCGTGTTCCGCTCGGCGCGGCACTACGGGCTGGCGGTGGAGCGCGGCGTGTTCACGCGCGGCCGGCCGCCGTGGCGCTACCTGATGCCGCTGCGCGCCAACCTGTTCCTGTCCGCCAACGAGGCCGACGTGCGCGCCGCGCTGGCGGCCGGCGTGCCCGCGGCGCGCGTCGCGCCGCATGCGGCGCGTGCCTCCGACGCGCATCCGCACGAAGTGCGCATCGCCTTCGACGGCGACGCCGTGCTGTTCAGCGACGAGGCCGAGCGCGTCTACCAGCGCGACGGCCTCGACGCCTTCCATGCGCACGAGGCCGAGCACGTGGCGCGCCCGCTGCCGGCCGGCCCCTTCAAGCCGCTGCTGCTGGCGCTGCAGCGGCTGCAGCAGGAGCCGGACGGCGCGATGCGCATCCGCACCGCGCTGGTCACCGCGCGCAGCGCGCCGGCGCACGAGCGCGCGGTGCGCACGCTGATGGACTGGCACATCGAGGTCGACGAGGCGATGTTCCTCGGCGGCCTGCCCAAGGGCGAGTTCCTGCGCGAGTTCGAGCCCGACTTCTTCTTCGACGACCAGACCGGGCATGTAGACAGCGCGGCGCCGCACGTGCCGGCGGGTCACGTGGTGGCGGGCGTGGCCAACGCGCCGGCCGACGCCGCCCCCGGCGGCGCGCTGCCGTGAACACCCGGCGCCGCCTGTGGGGCGCCTTGGCCGCGGGGCTGCTGCTGTGCGGCATGCCGTTGCCGCGCGCGCAGGGCCGCGTGCATCGCATCGGCTACCTGATGCCGCGCGCGACCTTCGGCGAACTCGACGCCGCGTTCGTGCAGGGCTTGCAGGAGCTCGGTTACGTGGTCGGGCGGAACCTGGCCATCGAAGCCCGATGGGCCGCCAACGACCTCGACAAGCTGCCCGTGCTGGCCGACGCGCTGGTGCGGCTGCAGGTCGACGTGCTCGTCACCGCGACCACGGCCGGCACGCGCGCGGCGATGGGCGCGACGCGCACGATCCCGATCGTCTTTGCCGCCGCGGCCGACCCGGTGGCCGCGGGCCTCGTCGCCAGCCTGGGGCGGCCGGGCGGCAACGTCACCGGCTTGTCGCTGCAGACCACCGACGCGGCGCGCAAGCGGCTGCAGCTGGCCCAGGAGCTGGTGCCCGGCGCGCGCCGCATCGGCCTGCTCGCCGAACGGGTGAGCGACCCGACGCGCGGCACCACCGCGCTGTTGGTGACCGAGACGCGCGCCGCCGCCGCGGCGTTGGGCATCGCCATGGCGGTGCGCGAGCTCGGCCCCGGCGACAGCCTGGAAGAGGCCTTCGCCTGGCTCGAGCGCGAACACATCGACGCGCTGGTGGTCCAGGTCAGCCCGTTGACGCTGCAATGGACGGATCGCATCGTCGCGCTCGCCGCCAGGCAGCGGCTGCCGGCGTTGTACGAGGCGCGCAACTTCGCCGCTGCCGGCGGGCTGGCGTCATACGGCCCGGACCTGCGCGCCAGCTACCGGCGTGCCGCGGCCTATGTCGACCGCATCCTGAAGGGCGCGCGGCCCGGCGACCTGCCGGTCGAGCAGCCCGACGTCATGGCGCTGGTGATCAACCTGCAGGCGGCGCAGGCGCTGGGCCTGGCGCCTGCGCAGTCGCTGCTGCTGCGCGCCGACGAGCTCATCCGCTGAAGTGCTCGAGATCAACGCAGCGGCGGGTAGTCGCGCAGGCGCTCCAAGTCGAGCACGCGCACGCCGCCGTATTCGACCGCGATCAGCCCGGCCGCCTGCAAAGCCTGCAGCGCCTCGTTGACGCGTTGGCGCGACAGCCCGACCAGGTAGCCCAGCTCCTGCTGCGTGATGCGCAGCAGCCCGCCGACGCCGGGGTACAGCACCGGGTGGAACAGCGCCGCCAGGCTGCGCCCGACGCGGCCGTCGGGGTCGGTCATGCGGTCGATCTCGCGCGCGCCGATGAACTGGCCGAGCCGCTCGTTCAGCTGCGTCGTGATGAAGCGGTTGAAGGGAATGCTGCGCTCCAGCAGCCAGTGGAAGGTCTCGACGCTCAGGCCGGCAACCACGCTCTTGCGCAGCGCCTGGATGTTGTAGCGGTAGGGCTCGCGCTTGAGCACCGTGCCTTCGCCGAACCAGCCGCCCGGCGGCAGGCCGGTGAAGGTGATCGGCATGCCCAGCGCGGTGTCGTTGCTCATCTTCAGCAGGCCGTCGAGCACGCCGAACCAGTAGGTCGCCGGCCGTCCGACGCGGCACAGCAACTCGCCGGCACTGACCTGCACCACGCGCAGGTCGCCGACGGCGCGCTCGCGCTCGTCGCTGCGCAGCGCGGCGAGCCAGGCGATGCCCTCGAGCTCCGCGGGCAGCAGCGCACGCGCGCGCGACAGCAGCCGCTGTGCGGGCGGTTGGCGGGCGGGTTGCACCATGGCTGGGGAAAACACCGAGCGACGAAGGGTCGAGATTGTCGTCGCAACGACAACTCAGCGTCAAACTTCGTCCTACAGTGCGCGCCTGACGAACAGGAGAGCTTCCGGTGCAGACGACGTTCCCGCGGTTGATGCTCGAGCACGCCAAGGCGCGCCCGGATGCCGCGGCGCTGCGCGAGAAGGAATACGGCATCTGGCAGAGCCTGTCGTGGGCGGCGCTGGCGAGGCTGGTACGCGAGCTGGCCTGCGGGCTGGCCGAGGCCGGGCTGCAGCGCGGCCAGCACATCGTGGTGGTGGGCGAGAACCGTCCGCGGCTGTACGCGGCGATGCTGGCGGCGCAGTCGCTGGGCGCGATCCCGGTGCCGCTGTACCAGGACGCGGCGGCCGACGAATACGTGTTCCCGATCAACAACGCCGAGGTGACGATGGCGGTGGTCGAGAACCAGGAGCAGGTCGACAAGATGCTCGAGCTGCGCGAGACCTGCCCGCAGCTGCACCGGGTCTGGTACGACGACCCGCGCGGGCTGCGCAACTACGACCGCGCCCAGCTGGCTTCGCTGGATGCGCTGGTCGAGGCCGGCCGCGCCTTCGACGCGCGCCAGCCGCGCTTCTTCGACGAGCAGGTAGGCCTGGGCGGGCCGGGCGACGTGGCGGCGATGTTCTTCACCTCGGGCACCACCGGCCATCCGAAGGGCGTGGTGCACACGCACTTCTCGCTGATCGACCGCGCCGCGGCCGGCGCGCGCTTCGACAAGCTGCAAGCGAGCGAGGAGGTGCTGGCCTACCTGCCGCCGGCCTGGATCGGCCAGAACATCTTCAGCTATGCGCAATGGCTGGCCTGCGGCTACGTCGTCAACTGCCCCGAGTCGGCCAGCACCGTGACCATCGACCTGAAGGAGATCGGTCCGACCTACTACTTCGCGCCGCCGCGCATCTTCGAGGGCCTGCTGACCACGGTGATGATCCGCATGGAAGACGCGGGGCGCTTCAAGAAGTGGCTGTTCCAGCGCTGCATGGCGCTGGCGAGGCGCGTCGGGCCGGCGCGGATGGACGGCCAGCCGCTGGGCGCGCTCGACCGCCTGCGCTACGGCATCGGCAACCTGTGCATCTACGGCCCGTTGCGCAACTCGCTGGGCATGAGCCGCGTGCGCGTGGCCTATACCGCCGGCGAGGCCATCGGCCCCGACCTGTTCAGCTTCTACCGCTCGATCGGCATCAACCTGAAGCAGCTGTACGGCAGCACCGAGACCGCCGTGTTCGTTTGCCTGCAGCCTGACCGCGAGGCGCACGCCGACACGGTGGGCGTGCCCATCGAAGGCGTCGAGATCCGGCTGGCCGACTCGGGCGAGATCCTGGTGAAGAGCCCGGGGCTGCTGAAGGAGTACTACAAGAACCCCGCCGCGACCGCCGAGGTGCTGGGCGCCGACGGCTGGTACCACACCGGCGACGCCGGTTTCCTCGATGCCGGCGGCCACCTGAAGATCATCGACCGCGCCAAGGACGTCGGCCGCCTGAAGGGCGGCGACCACGACGGCGCGATGTTCGCGCCCAAGTACGTGGAGAACAAGCTGAAGTTCTTCCCCTTCATCAAGGAGGCGGTGGTTTTCGGCGACCAGCGCGAACGCGCCTGCGCCTTCGTCAACATCGACATGGAGGCGGTGGGCAACTGGGCCGAGAAGCGCAACCTGCCCTATGCCGGCTACACCGACCTGGCGGCCAAGCCCGAGGTCTACGAACTGGTGCGCGACTGCATCCAGAAGGTCAATGCCGACCTCGCGGCCGACGAACGGCTGGCCGGCAGCCAGATCCACCGCTTCCTGATCCTGCACAAGGAACTGGACGCCGACGACGGCGAGCTGACGCGCACGCGCAAGGTCAAGCGCGGCTTCATCGGCCAGCGCTACCAGCTGCTGGTCGATGCGCTGTACGGCGGCAGGAGCAGCCAGTACATCGAGACGCAGGTCAGCTTCGAGGACGGGCGCAAGGGCACGGTCAGCGCCGATCTGAAGATCATGGACGCGAAGCTCTTCCCGGCCGTGAGGAACGCGGCCTGAGCCATGACGGAGCGGCGCATCGGCGAGGTCATCCTCGACGTCAAGAACATCAGTCTGGCCTTCGGCGGCGTGAAGGCGCTGACCGACATCAGCTTCGACGTGCGCGAGCACGAGGTGCGCGCGATCATCGGCCCCAACGGCGCCGGCAAGAGCAGCATGCTCAACTGCATCAACGGCGTGTACCTGCCGCAGCAGGGTTCGATCAGCTTCCGCGGCCGCAGCTTCAGCCACATGAACAGCCGCCAGGTGGCGGAGATGGGCGTGGCGCGCACCTTCCAGAACCTGGCGCTGTTCAAGGGCATGAGCGTGCTCGACAACATCATGACCGGGCGCAACCTGAAGATGAAGAGCAACCTCTTCCAGCAGGCGCTGCGCTGGGGCGCGGCCGAGCGCGAGGAGATCGCGCAGCGCGGGTTCGTCGAACGCATCATCGACTTCCTGGAGATCCAGGCCCACCGCAAGACGCCGGTCGGCCGCCTGCCCTACGGGCTGCAAAAGCGCGTCGACCTGGGCCGCGCGCTGGCCATGGAGCCGAGCGTGCTCTTGCTGGACGAGCCGATGGCGGGCATGAACGTCGAGGAAAAGCAGGACATGTGCCGCTTCGTGCTCGACGTCAACGACGAGTTCGGCACCACCATCGTGCTCATCGAGCACGACATGGGCGTGGTCATGGACATCTCCGACCGCGTGGTCGTGCTCGACTACGGCAAGAAGATCGGCGACGGCACGCCCGACGAGGTGCGCGGCAACCCCGACGTGATCAGCGCCTACCTCGGCACCAGCCACTGACGGGCGCGCAATGGGATTTTTCCTCGAGACACTGTTCGGCGGCCTGATGGCGGGCATGCTGTACGCGCTGATCGCGCTGGGCTTCGTGCTCATCTTCAAGGCCTCGGGCGTGTTCAACTTCGCCCAAGGCGCGATGGTGTTGTTCGCGGCGCTGGCCATGGCGCGCTTCGCCGAATGGATCCCGCAGGCCACCGGCATCGAAAGCAAGCTCGCCGGCAACGTGCTCGCTTTCGCGGCCGCGATGGCGGTGATGGTGGCCGCCGCCTGGCTGATCGAGCGGCTGGTGCTGAGCAAGCTGGTCAACCAGGAAGGCATCACGCTGCTGATGGCCACGCTGGGCATCACCTACTTCCTCGACGGCTTCGGCCAGACCCTGTTCGGCAGCGACATCTACAAGATCGACGTCGGCATGCCCAAGGACCCGATCTTCCTGTTCGAGAACCTGTTCCAGGGCGGCGTGCTGGTCAACAAGGAAGACGTCTACGCGGCGCTGATCGCCGCCGCGCTGGTGGCGGGCTTGAGCCTGTTCTTCCAGAAGACCGCCACCGGCCGCGCGCTGCGCGCGGTGGCCGACGACCACCAGGCGGCGCAGTCGATCGGCATCCCGCTGAACCGCATCTGGGTCATCGTCTGGGCCATCGCCGGCTTCGTGGCGCTGGTGGCCGGCGTCATCTGGGGCAGCAAGCTGGGCGTGCAGTTCTCGCTGTCGCTGGTGGCGCTGAAGGCGCTGCCGGTGGTCATCCTCGGCGGGCTGACCAGCGTGCCCGGCGCGATCATCGGCGGGCTGATCATCGGCGTGGGCGAGAAGCTGTCCGAGGTCTACATCGGCCCGATGCTCGGCGGCGGCATCGAGATCTGGTTCGCCTACGTGCTGGCGCTGCTCTTCCTGCTGGTGCGCCCGCAGGGGTTGTTTGGAGAGAAGATCATTGATCGGGTCTGACCCATGCTGTACAGAGAAAACGGCCAGTTCAAGACCAGCTACCGCGCCGACCAGGCCGTGTTCCCGGTGGCGCAGGACCGCATCGCCATCGCCGCGCTGCTGCTGCTGGCCGCGGTGGTCGTGCCGCTGGCGGCGCCCGAGTACCTGTTCCGCGCGATCCTGATTCCCTTCCTGATCCTGTCGCTGGCCGCGCTGGGGCTGAACATCCTGGTCGGCTACTGCGGGCAGATCTCGCTGGGCACCGGCGCCTTCATGGCGGTGGGCGCCTACGCGGCCTACAACTTCCAGGCGCGCATCGAAGGCATGCCGCTGATCGCCTCGCTGCTGCTGGGCGGGCTGTCGGCCACCGTGGTCGGCGTGCTCTTCGGCATCCCGTCGCTGCGCATCAAGGGCCTGTACCTGGCGGTGGCCACGCTGGCGGCGCAGTTCTTCGTCGACTGGGCCTGCCTGCGGCTGCCGTGGGTGACCAACAACTCCTCGTCGGGATCGGTCAGCGTCGCCGGGCTCGAGGTGCTGGGCATGCCGATCGAGTCGCCGGTGGCCAAGTACCTGTTCTGCCTGGGCTTCCTGGTGGTGTTCGCGCTGCTGGCCAAGAACCTGGTGCGCGGCGCCATCGGCCGCGAGTGGATGGCCATCCGCGACATGGACGTGGCCGCCGCGGTCATCGGCATCCGTCCGGTGTACGCCAAGCTGTCGGCGTTTGCCGTCAGCTCCTTCATCGTCGGCGTGGCCGGCGCGCTGTGGGCCTTCGTGCACCTGGGCTCGTGGGAGCCCGCCGCCTTCAACGTCGACCGCTCGTTCCAGCTGCTGTTCATGGTCATCATCGGCGGCCTCGGCTCGATCATGGGCAGCTTCTTCGGCGCGGCCTTCATCGTCGTACTGCCGATCGTGCTCGACAGCCTGCCCTACTGGTTCGGCATCCCGATCGACACCGCGCTGGCCTCGCACCTGACCTTCATGATCTTCGGTGCGCTGATCGTCTTCTTCCTGATCGTCGAGCCGCACGGCATCGCGCGGCTTTGGTCGACGGCCAAGGAGAAGCTGCGCCTGTGGCCCTTCCCCCACTGACCCCTTCCCTCACAACCCCGGAGACAGACATGAAAGTCAAGACCTTCTCTCTCGCCGTCGCAGCGCTGGCCGCCGCGGGCAGCCTGATCGGCACGCCGCCGGCGTTCGCGCAGGCCAAGGAGCAGTTCTTCCCGCTGCTGGTCTACCGCACCGGCCCCTACGCGCCCAACGGCACGCCGTGGGCCAACGGCAAGCAGGACTACCTCAAGCTCGTCAACAGCCAGGGCGGCATCAACGGCGTGAAGATCGCCTTCGAGGAATGCGAGACCGGCTACCTCACCGACAAGGGCGTGGAGTGCTACGAGCGCCTGAAGGGCAAGACCAACACGCTGTTCGACCCGCAGTCCACCGGCATCACCTTCGCGCTGACCGACAAGGCGCCCGGCGACAAGATGCCGCTGATCACGGTGGGCTACGGGCTGGCGGCATCACAGGACGGCGGCGTGTTCAAGTGGAACTTCCCGCTGATGGGCAGCTACTGGACCGGCGCGGACATCCTGATCCAGCACATCGCCAAGAAGGAAGGCAGCGCGGCCAAGCTCAAGGGCAAGAAGATCGCGCTGGTCTACCACGACAGCCCCTTCGGCAAGGAGCCGATTCCGCTGCTGCAGGAGCGCGCCAAGATGCACGGCTTCGAGCTGCAGCTGATTCCGGTGACGGCACCGGGCGTCGAGCAGAAGAGCGCCTGGCTGCAGGTGCGCCAGAGCCGGCCCGACTACGTGCTGCTGTGGGGCTGGGGGGTGATGAACTCCACCGCGCTGAAGGAGGCGCAGGCCACCGGCTACCCGCGCGACAAGATGTACGGCGTGTGGTGGTCCGGCGCCGAACCCGACGTCAAGGACGTGGGCGAAGGCGCCAAGGGCTACAACGCGCTGGCGCTCAACGGCTACGGCACGCAGAACAAGGTCATCCAGGACATCCTGAAGCAGGTGCACGACAAGGGTCAGGGCACCGGACCGAAGGACGAGGTCGGCTCGGTGCTGTACACGCGCGGCGTGATCATCCAGATGCTCGGCGTCGAAGCGGTCAAGCGCGCGCAGGAGCAGTTCGGCAAGGGCAAGGTAATGACGACCGAACAGGTGCGCTGGGGCCTGGAGAACTTGGCGCTGGACCAGAAGAAGCTCGACGCGCTGGGCTTCGCCGGCGTGATGCGGCCGATCAGCACCTCGTGCGTCGACCACATGGGGTCGAGCTGGGCGCGCGTGCACACCTGGGACGGCGCCAAGTGGAACATGGGCGCCGACTGGTACGAGGCGGACGAGCAGATCCTCAAGCCGATGGTCAAGGCCGCGGCCGACAAGTACGCGGCGGAGAAGAAGCTCACGCGGCGCACCGCCGAAGACTGCTGAAGCGGCAAGCGAGCGCACCATGTCCGGCACCCTGCTCGACGTCAACGGCATCGAGGTCATCTACAACCACGTGATCCTGGTGCTCAAGGGCGTGAGCCTGCGCGTGCCCGAGGGCGGCGTGGTGGCGCTGCTCGGCGGCAACGGCGCCGGCAAGACCACCACGCTGCGCGCGGTGAGCAACCTGCTCGCCGGCGAACGCGGCGAGGTCACCAAGGGCAACATCGAGCTGCGCGGCGAGCGCATCGAGAAGCTGTCCACCGCCGACATGGTGCAGCGCGGCGTGATCCAGGTGATGGAAGGCCGCCACTGCTTCGCGCACCTGACGATCGAGGACAACCTGATGGCCGGCGCCTACACGCGCCGCGACGGCAAGGCCGCGGTGGCGCGCACGCTGGAGAAGGTCTACGCCTACTTCCCGCGGCTGAAGACGCGGCGCCAGTCGCAGGCGGCCTACACCTCGGGCGGCGAGCAGCAGATGTGCGCGATCGGCCGCGCGCTGATGGCCGACCCGAAGATGGTGCTGCTCGACGAGCCGAGCATGGGCCTGGCGCCGCAGATCGTCGAGGAGGTGTTCGAGATCGTGCGCGACCTGAACCAGAAGGAGAAAACCACCTTCCTGCTCGCCGAGCAGAACACCCACATGGCGCTGCGCTACGCCCACCACGGCTACATCCTGGAGAGCGGGCGCATCGTCATGGAAGGCGCGGCCAAAGAGCTGCGCGAGAACGAGGACGTCAAGGAGTTCTACCTCGGCGTCGGCGGCGGCGACCGCAAGAGCTTCCGCGACGCGAAGAGCTACAAGCGCCGCAAGCGCTGGCTGGCGTGACGGCAATGGACGAGCCCTTCGGCTTCGCCGAGCCGCCGTTCAAGCCCGAAGAGGCGCTGCAGCGCCTGAAGCGCGAACTGCGCGAGATGGGGCTGGCCGAACGCGAAGGCGTGTTCGAGCGGCGCGGCCTGGCCGTCGCGCGCGTGCGCCTCGACGGCGCGGCGCTGGCCGCGGCGCGGGTCAAGCGGCCGAGCCGCGCCAGCCCCGAGTGGCAGCCGCGCACGCTGGCCGGCAGCGCCGCGGTGCGCGACTTCGCCGCCGAGCTGAGACGCGCGCTGCAGCAATGGGGAGACCGGGATGAGTGAGCACTTCGACGCGCTGGAAATGCGCGATCCGGCCGAGCGCGAGGCGGCGCTGATGCGCTCGCTGCCGGCGCAGGTCCGCGCGGCGCAGGCGACGCCGGCCTTCGGCCGCATCCTGCGCGGCGTCGATGCCGCGGCCGTCAGCTCGCGCGCGGCGCTGGCGCAGCTGCCGGTGACGCGCAAGCACGAGCTGCTCGAGCAGCAGCAGGCCGGACGCGGCCAGGCAGACCCTTTCGGCGGCTTCTCCGCCATCGGCTGGCGCGCCCAGGGCGCGGCGCGCGCCGCGCGGCGCGTGTTCCAGTCGCCCGGGCCGATCTACGAGCCCGAGGGCCACGCCCGCGACTACTGGCGCTTCGGCCGGGCGTTGTTCGCCGCCGGCTTTCGCGCCGGCGACCTGGTGCACAACAGCTTCAGCTACCACCTGACGCCGGCCGGACTGATGGTCGAGAGCGGCGCCGAAGCCGTGGGCTGCACCGTCTTCCCGGGCGGCGTCGGCAACACCGAGCTGCAGCTGCAGGCGCTGGCCGAGCTGCGCGCCGACGCCTATGCCGGCACGCCGAGCTTCCTGCGCATCGCGCTGGAGAAGGCCGACGAAGCCGGCCTCGCGCTGCCCGCGCTGCGCAAGGCCTCGGTCGGCGGCGAAGCCTTCCCGGCGGCGCTGCGCGACGCCTGGCGCGCCCGCGGCATCGAGGCCTACCAGAGCTACGGCACCGCCGATTTGGGGCTGATCGCCTACGAGACCGAAGCGCGCCAAGGCCTGGTGCTGGACGAAGGCGTGATCGTCGAGATCGTGCGCCCGGGCAGCGGCGAGCCGCTGCCTGACGGCGAGGTCGGCGAGGTGGTCGTCACCACGTTGAACCCCGACTATCCGCTGCTGCGCTTCGGCACCGGCGACCTGAGCGCGATCCTGCCCGGCCGCTGCCCCACCGGGCGCACGAACCTGCGCATCAAGGGCTGGCTGGGCCGCGCCGACCAGACCGCCAAGGTGCGCGGCATGTTCGTGCATGCCAGCCAGGTGGCCGAGCTGCTGAAGCGCCATCCGGAACTGGCGCGCGCGCGGCTGGTGATCGAAGGCGAGATGGCCAACGACCGCATGACGCTGCATGCCGAGGCCGCCTCGGCAGCCGAAGGGCTGGCGGCGGCATTGGCCGGCAGCGTGCGCGACATCACCAAGTTGCGCTGCGAGGTGCACCTGGCCACGCCGGGCACGCTGCCCAACGACGGCAAGGCGATCGAGGATTTGCGCCGGATCAACTGAATGCGGCCGACGCGGGAGCCCGCTAGTGCAGTGTTCCACGCTGTGCGGCACTTAAGAAAACCGATGGATTTGTCGTCCTGGCTAGGCGCAAACCGCAGTGATACCCGTAGGTATCACGAGGATTTGCAACGACGCCAGGGCGGCAAAGACGCGGTTTTATGTGCTGCATAGCGTGGAACACTGCACTAGGTAGTTTCCGCGTCACCGCCGGCCGGGCGCTTGCCTAGCATCGCGCCACCGAAACCCCACCCGTACGTTGGAGACAAAGCATGAAGAAGCTGACCCTTGCCCTGGCTGCGGCGGCGCTGGCCGCCGCCGCGCAGGCCTTCCCCGACAAGCCGATCACCATCGTCGTGCCCTTCGCGGCCGGCGGGCCTACCGACAAGGTGGCGCGCGACTTCGCCGAGGCGCTGCGCAAGCAGTTGAACAACGCCACGGTGGTCATCGAGAACGTCGGCGGCGCCGGCGGCACGCTGGGCGCCAACAAGGTGGCCAAGGCCGCGCCGGACGGCCACACGCTGCTGCTGTACCACGTGGGCATGGCGACCTCGCCGTCGCTGTACCGCAACCTGCCGTACAAGACGCTGGACGACTTCGAGTACCTGGGGCTGATCAACGAGGTGCCGATGACGCTGGTCGGCCGCTCGACGCTGCCGGCCAACAACTATGCCGAGCTGGTGAAATGGATCGAGGCCAACAAGGGCAAGGTCAACCTGGCCAACGCCGGCCTGGGCGCGGCCTCGCACCTGTGCGGGCTGATGTTCCAGCAGGCGCTGAAGACGGAGATGCAGACCGTGCCGTACAAGGGCACCGCGCCGGCGATGACCGACCTGATCGGCGGGCAGGTCGACATCATGTGCGACCAGACCACCAACACCACCACGCAGATCGAGGCCGGCAAGGTCAAGGCTTATGCGGTGACGACGAACCAGCGCCTGACGACGCCGGCGCTGGCCAAGCTGCCGACGCTGGACGAAGCCGGGCTGAAGGGCTTCAACGTGAGCATCTGGCACGGGCTGTATGCGCCCAAGGGCACGCCCAAGCCCGTGCTCGACCAGCTGAACGCGGCGCTGCGCGCGGCGCTGAAGGATCCCGAGTTCATCAAGCGCGAGGAAGCGCTGGGCGCGGTGGTCGTGACCGATGGCCGCCTGGCGCCGGCCGAACACAAGAAGTTCGTCGAGTCCGAGATCAACAAGCTGGGCACCGCGATCAAGGCGGCAGGGCAATACGCCGACTGACCACGCCCGGCCGAGGACACTCCCGGCGTCTGCGCATGAAGCCGCCCCTGCAGGCGGCTTTTCGCTTGCGGACTGCGGCGCGCCGGCGCCGCCGCGCCGGAACTCAGCGGATCGTCAGCGGAATCGTCACCGGCCCATCGTTGACCAGTTGCACTCGCATGTCGGCACCGAACACGCCGCACGCCACCGGCGCATGCCGCTGCCGCGCCAGTTCCACCACGTGCTCGAACAGCGCGCGTCCCTGAGCGGGCGGCGCGGCGCCCGAGAAGCCCGGACGGTTGCCGCGCGAGGTGTCGGCGGCCAGCGTGAACTGCGACACCAGCAGCAGGCCGCCAGCCACGTCCTGCAGGCTCAGGTTCATCTTGCCGGCGGCGTCGCCGAAGATGCGCAGCGACAACAGTTTGGCCACCAGCCGCTCGGCCTGCGCCGGCGTGTCGGCCGGCTCGGCGCAGACGAAGACCAGCGCGCCGCGGCCGATGGCGGCGACGCGCTCGCCGTCGATCTCGACCCGCGCCTGCGCCACGCGCTGCACCAGCGCGATCACAGCAGTTCCCCGGCTGCGCCTGCGCGGCCCTGGGTTTCGACGTGGGTCGGCAGCAGCTCGATGCTGGCGCGCAGCCCGGGCACCGCGTCCATCAACGCCTGCTCGACATCGGTGCGCAGTGCCGCGGCGCGCCCCAGGCTCCAGTCGCCGGGCAGGTGCATGTGCAGCTCCACGAAGCGCCTGGCGCCGGCACGCCGCGTCACGACGTGGTCGAAGCGCAGCACGCGGTGGCCGAAGCTGCGCAGCACCGCGTCGATCTCGGCCTGCACCTGCGGCTCGAGCGCGTGGTCCATCAACCCGTCGATCGAACGCCGCAGCAGCGACACGCCTTCGCGCACGATGTTCAAGGCCACGCCGATGGCCACCACCGGATCGAGCCAGAGCCAGCCGGTGGCCAGCACCGCCAGCAGGCCGATGACCACGCCGGCCGAGGTCCAGACGTCGGTGAACAGATGGCGCGCGTCGGCCTCCAGGGCGATCGAGCGCTGTTCGCGCGCCTTGCGCAGCATGGCCCAGGCCAGCACGCCATTCAACGCCGAGCTGAGGATGCTCAAGCCCAGCCCCAGGCCCAGGCTCTGCAGCGGCTGCGGCGCCAGGAAGCGCTGCACCGCCGCCCAGATGATGGCCAGCGCAGCGACCAGGATCAACGCCCCCTCGAAGCCGCTGGAGAAGTATTCGGCCTTGTGATGGCCGTAGGGGTGCTCGTCATCGGCCGGCGCCGCGGCGATCGTGACCATCAGCAGCGCGAAGCTGGCACCGGCCAGGTTGACCAGTGCTTCCAGCGCGTCGGACAGCAGGCTGACCGAGCCGGTGATCCACCAGGCCGCGGTCTTCAGGCCGATGGTCGCCAGCGCGACGGCCACCGACAGCTTCAAGTAGTCGCGCACCTGCATGGCGGCATTGTGGCGCCGCCGGCAGGCGGCTCAGTGGCTGTCGAGCCGGCGCAGTTCCTGCTTCAGGAAGTCGGCGCTGGTGACGATGCGGCCATCGGCCATCCGCACCTTGTAGACGTCGCCGCTGGTGGTGGAGCGTGTGCCGACGCGCTCGATGAAATCCTGCACGGTGGCGATCTTCTCGATCTGCCAGAGAAATTTGCCGCGCAGGAATTCAGCCGCCTGCACGCAGCTGTATTCCTTGCCGTTGCGCAGGAAGCGGATGTCGTCGCGCCGGCCGACCGCGGCGATCAGGCCTTCGATGCGTGCGCGCTCGCCGGCCGAGGGGTTGGCGCGCGCTGCGGCCAACCCGGCGGCGAGCAGCATCCCCAGCCAGGCGCGTCGTTTCATGGCCGCTTCACGGTGTCATGCGCTCAGGGCCACGCGCGCGAACTTGCGCTTGCCGACCTGCACCACGTAGCGGCCCGCCGGCAGCTTCAGCGCCTTGTCCGACACCGCCGCGCCGTCGATGCGCACGCCGCCCTGCTCGACCAGCCGCAAGGCCTCGCTGCTGCTCGGCGCCAGCCTCGCCTGCTTCAGCAGGCTGCCGATGGCCAGCGGCGCGCCGCCCAAGGCCACCTCGGGGATGTCGTCCGGCACGCCGCCGCGCGCGCGCAGCTCGAAGTCCGCCTCGGCGCGCTCGGCCGCCGCGGCGTCGTGGAAGCGCGCGGTGATCTCCTTGGCCAGCAGCACCTTGGCCTCCTTGGGGTTGCGGCCGTCGGCCACCTGCCGGCGCAGGGCTGCGATCTCGGCCTCGCTGCGGAAGGACAGCAGCGTGAAGTAGCGCCACATCATGTCGTCGCTGATCGACAGCAGCTTGGCGAACATGGTGTTCGGCTCGTCGGTGATGCCGACGGTGTTGCCCTTGCTCTTGGACATCTTCTCGACGCCATCGAGCCCTTCCAGCAGCGGCATGGTGAGCACACACTGCGGCTCCTGACCATATTGGACCTGCAGCGCCCGGCCGACCAGCAGGTTGAACTTCTGGTCGGTGCCGCCAAGCTCCAGGTCGGACTTCAGCGCCACCGAGTCGTAGCCCTGCATCAGCGGATACAGCAGTTCGTGCACGCTGATCGGCGTGCCGGCCTTGTAGCGCTTGGTGAAGTCGTCGCGCTCGAGCATGCGCGCCACCGTGTAGCGCGAAGCCAGCTGGATCATGCCGCGCGCGCCCAGCGCGTCGCTCCACTCGCTGTTGTAGCGGATCTCGGTGCGCGCCGGGTCCAGCACCAGGCTGGCCTGCGCGTAGTAGGTCTGGGCGTTGGCCTCGATCTGCTCGCGCGTCAGCGGCGGGCGCGTGGTGTTGCGGCCGGACGGGTCGCCGATCATCGAGGTGAAGTCGCCGATGAGGAAGATCACCGTGTGCCCCAGGTCCTGCAGCTGGCGCATCTTGTTCAGCACCACGGTGTGGCCGATGTGGATGTCCGGCGCGGTCGGGTCCAACCCCAGCTTGACACGCAGCGGCGTGCCCGTGGCTTCGGCGCGCTGCAGCTTCTTCAGCCATTCGGCCTGCGGCAACAATTCGTCGCAGCCGCGCAGCGAGATGGCCATGGCCTCGCGCACGCGGTCGCTGACCGGCAGGGACGGCGGGGAGGCTTCGATCGTGCGTACGGCGTCTGACATGGCCTGACTTGTCGGTACTTTTACGGGGATGCGCCGCGGCGACGCTTGCTATACTCGCGCGACTCGAAAACGACCCCTCATTCGCGGGGGTCGACAGTTTCGAGAGATTCTAGTTCCGGGTCTTTGGGCAGCGTCTGTCGCTCGCCGCCGACCTTGCCGATCGAAGCGCGGGCGATACGCCCCTCCGAAGAACCCAAGAAGAATGCCCCAGCCGCTGGATTTTCCGAGCCCCCGTCTGGCGCGCAGCGGCGTCTGGCTGAGGCGCCACTCCCGTGCACTGAGCGCCGGATTCATCGCTGTGTTGGGCGGCTTTGCCGCCGCGGCCTTCGGTGTCGGTTCGACGCTGCCCGACCCGGCCGACCAGCCGCAGCGCATCGTCACCGACGTGGTCGCGCCGCAGGGCTTGAGCGATCAGCTCGACGCTCTGGCTGATCACGACCTGGAGCTGTGGCGCAGCGAGCTGACGCGCGCCACCGACAACGCCGACACGCTGCTGCGGCGCCTGGGCATCGTCGACGCCGAGGCGGCCGCCTTCCTGCGGCGCGACCCGCTGGCGCGGCGGCTGCTTGACGGACGTGGCGGCAAGATGGTGCAGGCGCGTGCCGGAGCCAACGGCGCGCTGATCGAGCTGGTGGCGCGTTACGCGGCCCCCGACAGCGCGCAGCGCACGCCGCAGTTCACGCGCCTGAGCGTGTCGCGCGTGCAAGGCCGCTGGGCCAGCCGCAGCGAGCTGGCGCCGCTGCTCGGCCAGGTGCGCCTGGCCAGCGGCACGATCCGCACTTCGCTGTTCGCCGCCACCGACGAAGCGCGTATCCCCGACGCGGTGGCGGTGCAGATGGCCGAGATCTTCGCCGCCGACATCGATTTCCACCGCGAACTGCAGAAGGGCGACACCTTCAGCGTGGTCTACGAAGCGCTGACCGCCGACGGCGAGCCGGTGACTTGGGCGCCTTCGTCAGGGCGCGTGCTGTCGGCCGAGTTCGTCAACGGCGGCAAGTCGCATCAGGCACTGTGGTACACCGACGCTTCGGGCCGCGGCGCCTACTTCGGCTTCGACGGGCAGAGCAAGCGCCGCAGCTTCCTGGCCAGCCCGCTGGAGTTCTCGCGCATCACCTCGGGGTTCGCGATGCGCATGCACCCGATCCTGCAGACGCTGCGCGCGCATCGCGGTATCGACTACGGCGCGCCCAGCGGCACGCCGGTGCGCTCGGTGGCCGACGGCGTGGTCGAATTCGCCGGCTGGCAGAACGGCTACGGCAACGTCGTCAAGCTGCTGCACTCGCATGTGCGCACCACGCTCTATGCGCACCTGAGCCGCATCGACGTGCGCAAGGGCCAGGCGGTCGATCAGGGGCAGTACATCGGTGCGGTCGGCGCCACCGGCTGGGCCACCGGGCCGCATCTGCACTTCGAGTTCCAGGTCAACGGCGAGCACGTCAATCCGCTGAACATCGCCAAGGGCTCCGAGCCGGTGACCGTCGACGCCGCCTCGCGCGCGCGCTTCGCCGCGCTGTCGCGCAGCGCCCGCCTGCAGCTCGACCTGGCCGAAACGCTGGCCGGCGGCCGCGCACAGACCGAGTAGCCGGCCGCGCCCGCCGGCGCGCCGCCCGCCCATGGCGCTGTTCATCGGACTGATGTCCGGCACCTCGCTGGACGGGGTCGACGGCGTGCTGGCCGAGCTGGACCCCCGATCGCCGGGACGCGACACGACGCGCGTGCTGGCGCACCGCCACCGCCCCTTCGCCGCCGAGCTGCGCCGCAGCCTGCTGCAACTGAACAGCCCTGCCGGCGACGAACTGCACCGCGCCGCATTGGCGGCCAACGCGCTGGTGCGCGACTATGCCGCCGTCGTTGCCGAGCTGCTGCAGCACGGCGGCGTGCAGCCGGCGCAGGTTGGGGCCATCGGCGCGCACGGGCAGACGGTGCGCCACCGGCCGCAGGAGTTCGACGGCAGCGGCTACACGCTGCAGCTGATGAACGGCGCGCTGCTGGCCGAGCTGTGCGGCATCGACGTCGTCTGCGACCTGCGCAGCCGCGACCTCGCGGCCGGCGGCCAGGGTGCGCCGCTGGTGCCGGCACTGCACGCCGCGCTGTTCGCGTCGGCGCAAGACGACGTAGCCGTGCTGAATCTGGGCGGCATCGCCAACCTGACGCTGCTGCCGGCGCGAGGCCCGGTGCGAGGCTTCGATTGCGGCCCCGGCAACGCCTTGATGGACCTGTGGTGCCAACGCCACCGGGGCCAGGACTACGACGCCGACGGCCGCTGGGCCGCCTCGGGCCGGATCGACGCGCTGCTGCTGCAACGCCTGCTGGCCGAACCCTTCCTGCAGCGCCCGCCGCCGAAGAGCACCGGGCGCGACCTGTTCCATGCTGCCTGGCTGGAGCAGGCGCTGCGCGGTCTGCCGCACGCCGCCGCGGCGGCCGACGTGCAGGCGACGCTGGCGGAGTTCAGCGCACGCGCCGCCGCCGACGCAGTGCACACGTACGCGGCGGCGACGCGCCGGCTGCTGGTCTGCGGCGGCGGCGCCTTCAATGCGCACCTGATGCAAAGGCTGGCGGCGCTGCTGCCGGCAGCGGTGGTCGCGAGCACCGCCGAGCACGGCGTGCCGCCGGAGCAGGTCGAGGCGCTGGCCTTCGCCTGGCTGGCGGCGGCGTTCGGCGTGCGGCAGCCGGGCAACCTGCCCGCGGCGACCGGCGCACGCGGGCCGCGCGTGCTCGGCGCGCTCTATCCGGCCCGGTGACACGCCAACGCAGAAATGCACAAGGGCTGCCGAGGCAGCCCTTGATGCCGACAGCGGCAGGGCTCAGGCCGAGAAGCTCGAGCCGCAGCCGCAGGTGGTGGCGGCGTTCGGATTCTTGATCACGAACTGCGCGCCCTGCAGGTCTTCCTTGTAGTCGATCTCGGCGCCGCCCAGGTACTGCAGGCTCATCGCGTCGATCAGCAGCGTGACGCCGTTCTTCGTCATCTGCGTGTCGTCTTCGTTGATGACCTCGTCGAAGGTAAAGCCGTACTGGAAGCCGGAGCAGCCGCCGCCCTGCACGAAGACACGCAGTTTCAACTCCGGATTGCCCTCTTCGGCGACCAGGTCGCGCACCTTCTCTGCCGCGCTGTCGGTGAAGATCAGCGGCGGCGGCATTTCGGTCTGCACGGATTCGGCGACTGCACTCATCGGAATTCCCTCGTTCGGACGACTGGCTGATGATCGCACGCCCGTCCCGGCCCTTGCATCGCTGCGGGTTTTGGGGTCCGCAGCGATGCCCGCAGCGTTAATGTGGAAGTCTTCCATGACCCGGGGCGTTGACCCGGATCATGAAAGTCAGCGCTTGCTGAACTGCTTGCGGCGGCGCGCGCCGTGCAGGCCGACCTTCTTGCGCTCCACCTCGCGCGCATCGCGCGTGACGAAGCCGGCGCGGCTCAGTTCGCCCTTCAGCGCAGCGTCGTAGTCGATCAGCGCGCGCGTGATGCCGTGGCGCACCGCACCGGCCTGGCCGGATTCGCCGCCGCCATGCACGTTGATCTTGATGTCGAAGGCGGCATCGTTGGCCGTCAGCAGCAGCGGCTGGCGCGCGATCATGATCGAGGTCTGGCGGCCGAAATACTGTTCGATCGCCTTGCCGTTGACCGTGATCTGGCCGTTGCCCTTCTTCATGAACACCCGCGCCACCGAGGATTTGCGGCGGCCGGTGCCGTAGTTCCAGTTGCCGATCATCGCGTCTGTCCTTGGATTTCGAGCGCCTTGGGCTGCTGGGCGGCGTGCGGATGCGTGGCACCGGCATACACCTTCAGCTTCTTGATCATCGCGTAGCCGAGCGGGCCCTTGGGCAGCATGCCCTTGACGGCCTTTTCGATGGCGCGGCCCGGGTGGCGCGCCTGCATGTCCTTGAAGGACGTGGCATGGATGCCGCCGGGGTAGCCCGAATGCCGGTAGTAGATCTTGTCGCTGGCCTTGTTGCCGGTGACGCGGATCTTGTCGGCGTTGACGATGACGATGAAGTCGCCGGTATCGACGTGAGGCGTGTAGATGGCCTTGTGCTTGCCGCGCAAACGGAGTGCCACTTCGCTGGCAACACGTCCGAGCACCTTGTCGGTGGCGTCAATCACGTACCACTCGTGCTTCACTTCGGCCGGCTTGGCGCTGAAGGTCTTCATGAGGGACTCGCTGAGATCGGTGCGCTGCGCAGCGCACCGGCTGAAACGGCTGTTCGGAAAGCGGCCGGTGCCTTCGGCGCCGCTCGTGGGGGCGGCCTCTCGGGACGATCCGGACATTCGCTCGCAGCCCTGGGCTGACGAAGCGCCATCCACCCCGCCGTCAACGGGAAAGCCCGCAAGTATACAACGTCGCGCATGCGGCGAATTGGACGAGCGGGCGGCGCGGCCTGCGCGGCCTGCGCGGCCTGCGCGGCTGGGGAGGATCCTCTAGCCGCATTCGCTAGCATCAGGGTTAACACTGATATCCGGAGTTGCAATGGGCTCCCTCTTTCGCAATCACAACGAGGAACGGCAGGCCGAGGCGCCGCACGCCGCGAAGCGGGCCTTGCGCTTCAAGTGGATCCCGATCCGCAAGCTGGCGCCGCAGCATCGTCCGCGCATCCTCGCTCACCTGCTGGCGCTGGACGAACGCGATCGCTACCTGCGCTTCGGTTACGCCGCCAGCGACGCGCAGATCGAGCGCTACGCCGCGCAGCTCGACTTCGAGCGCGACGAGGTGTTCGGCGTCTTCAACCGCCGGCTGGCACTGGTGGCGATTGCCCACCTGGCCTATTTCGACCCGGCTTCGTCGCCGGCCTGCGCCGAATTCGGCGTGTCGGTGGCCAAGGGCTCGCGCGGCCGCGGTTATGGCGAACGCCTGTTCGACCACGCAGCGCTGCATGCGCGCAACCGCCGCATCGATGCGCTGCTGGTGCATGCGCTGAGCGAGAACGCCGCCATGCTGCGCATCGCACGCAATGCCGGCGCGCGCATCGTGCGCGACGGCCCGCAGTCCGATGCCTGGGTCAAGCTGGCGCCGGAGAACCTGGCCTCGCGCGTTGAAGAACTGGTCGAGGACCGCGTTGCCGACCTCGACTACCGGCTGAAGCTGCAGGCGCATCGCGCCGAGGCGCTGCTGCCCGGGCGCGGCAAGGCCTGATACACGAAGCGCGCCGAACCTCCCCCGCATGAGGGAGCGTCCCCGCAAACACGGGGACCGCGGCTGCCGCCCCGGCGCTAGCATGCCGGGCATCACCAGCAGCGTTGCCGCCAGTGGTCGCAGATGCCACAGCGGTGCCGCTGCGACCACTGCATGCCCCAGATCCTTCCGTGGACCGTCGCCCTGGCAACGCTGGCACTGTGCGCCGGGCTGCTGGCACTGTGGTGGACGCGTTCGCGCACGCCGAAACTGCCGCCGCTGCCGACCGAATGGAACCTGAGCGCGCGCCCGGTGTTCAGCACCGACGAGCGCCGCGTCTATCGCCAGCTGCGCGAGGCCTTGCCGCACCACATCGTGCTGTCCAAGCTGCCGCTGGTGCGCTTTTCGCAGCCCACCGACCCCGAGCAGGTGCGCTATTGGTACGAGCTGCTGGGCGCGATCCACGTGAGCTTCGCGATCTGCAGCGCCAACGGCCGCGTGCTCGCCGCCATCGACCTGGACACCGACCGCGGCAACTCGCGGCGCGTGCTGCAGATCAAGCAGTCGGTACTGGCCGCCTGCCGCGTGCGCTATCTGCGCTGCCCGGTCGACCACCTGCCGTCGATCCCCGAACTGCAACTGCTGGTGCCGCAAAGCACCGCGTCGGCGCGCGGCCCGCAGCCGGCGCCGAGCCTGAGCAGTTCGCGCGACACGCTGTCCGGCAGCGCGGCCTCGCGGCGCCGCGAGCGCTCGGCGCTGTGGCAGGACTCCGGCTTCTTCCAGGATTCGTTCTTCGGCGCCGAAAGCCGCGGCGACACCGGCCCGGCCAGCGAGTTCGGCGCCATCGGCAGCATCCTGCGCGGCGGCGCCGCAGCGCGCGACCCGAAGTCGCCGCCGGCGGACGACGCGCCCGGCGGCGAGCCGCCGCGTTCGCCCTCGCGCCCCTGACACAGCGTGCCACCGGCGCACGCGTAGCATCGGCGCCATGCCTGCGCCCCACGCTGCCGACGCACCGGCGAGCTACGCCGACCTGACGCCCACCGAAGTGCTGCAGGCGCTGGACGCCGTCGGCTTTCGCGGCGACGGGCGCATCCTGCAGCTCAATTCCTACGAGAACCGCGTCTTCCAGGTGATGCTGGAAGACGGCGGCGCGGTGGTCGCCAAGTTCTATCGCCGCGGGCGCTGGAGCGATGCGCAGATCGTCGAGGAGCATGCCTTCGCGCTCGAACTGGCCGAGGCCGAGGTGCCGGTGGTCGCGCCGTGCATCCTGCACCCTGCCGATCGCGCCGCGCCGGCAGCGGCCGGGCTGCAACTGCTGCCGCCTCGAGGGCCGGCCACGCTGGCGCTGCGCCGCACGGCGCAGGGCACGCATCGCTATTCGGTATCGCCGCGCCGCGCCGGCCGCGCGCCGGAGCTCGAGGACGACGCCGTGCTCGTGCGCCTGGGCGGCTTCATCGGCCGGCTGCATGCGGTCGGCGCGCGCCGTGCGTTCGGGCAGCGCCGCGGCCTCGACGCGCCGCGCGACGCGCGCGAGGCGGTGGCGCTGCTGCGCGACGGCGGCTTCGTCAGCGACAACCAGCGCGAGGCCTGGGCCCAGGCCTGCGCCGGCGCCATCGACTGCATCGACGCCGCCTTTGCCGCATTCGCACCGCGCGCGATCCGCCTGCACGGCGACTGCCATCCCGGCAACCTGCTGTGGCGCGACGACGGCGCGCACGTCGTCGACCTGGACGACGCCTGCATGGGCCCGGCGGTGCAGGACCTGTGGATGCTGCTGTCCGGCGAGCCCGAGGCGATGGCGCGCCAGCTGCGGCTGCTGCTGCGCGGCTATGCGCCGTTCATGGACTTCGACTGCGCCGAGCTGGCGCTGGTCGAGCCGCTGCGGCTGCTGCGCATGATGCGCCACAACGCCTGGGTCGCGCAGCGCTGGCACGACCCGGCCTTTCCGGCCGCCTTCCCGGACTTCGGCAGCTCGGGTTACTGGGGCCAGCAGGCGCTGCAGCTGCGCGAGCAGTTGCGCGCGGCTGCCGAAACGCCGAGCCTGGCGGCGCTGCTCTGAGCCGCGCACGGCCGCTGCGAAGCGGCTCGCGCCCCCTTGGGGCCCCTTGGGGCCAGGCCCGCAGGGCCGCGGGGGCTCGATGCGCCGCTCAGGCGGCGAGCAGGCGGTTCACGCGCTGCACGTAGGCGGCGGGATCCTCGAGTTGCCCGCCTTCGGCCAGCAGCGCCTGGTCGAAGAGGATCTGCGCCAGGTCGTCGAAGCGCGCGTCGCTCTCCAGCCGCTTGACCAGCGCGTGCCCGGCGTTGACCTCCAGCGTCGGCAGCGACTTCGGCGCGTCCTGGCCCGCCTGCTTCAGCAGCCGCGCCAGGTGGCCGCTCATGTCGCCTTCGTCGACGACGATGCAGGCCGGCGAGTCGACCAGCCTTGTCGTCACGCGCACGTCCTTGGCGCGGTCCTTCAGCGCGGCCTTCAGCCGCTCGAGCACCGGCTTGAATTCCTCGGCCGCTTCTTCGGCCTTCTTCTTTTCTTCTTCGTCCTGCAGCTTGCCCAGGTCGAAGGCGCCCTTGGCCACGCTCTGCAGCGCATGGCCGTCGAACTCGTACAGGTGGCTCAGCATCCACTCGTCGACGCGGTCGGTCAGCAGCAGCACCTCCAGCCCCTTCTTGCGGAAGATCTCCAGCTGCGGGCTGCTCTTCGCCGTGGCCAGGTTGTCGGCGGTGATGTAGTAGATCGCCTCCTGGCCTTCCTTCATGCGCTTGACGTAGTCCGCGAAGGACACGCCGGCATCGGCCTGCGTGCTGGCGAAGCGCAGCAGCTTGGCCAGCCGCTCCTGGTTCGCATGGTCCTCGCCGACGCCTTCCTTCAGCACCGCGCCGAAGTCCTTCCAGAAGGCCGCGTACTTGTCGCGCTCGGCCGCGTCCTCGCTGTCGGCCAGCGATTCCAGCATGCCCAGCACGCGCTTGGTCGAGCCTTCGCGGATGGCTTTCACGTCGCGGCTTTCCTGCAGCAGCTCGCGGCTGACGTTCAGCGGCAGGTCGGCGCTGTCGATCACGCCCTTGACGAAGCGCAGGTACACCGGCATCAGCGCCTCGGCATCGTCCATGATGAATACGCGCTTGACGTACAGCTTGACGCCGCCGCGCTTGTCGCGGTTCCACAGGTCGAAGGGCGCCTTGCCCGGGATGTACAGCAGCTGCGTGTATTCGGTGCGGCCTTCGACGCGGTTGTGCGTATAGGCCAGCGGCGCGGCGCTGTCGTAGCTGAGCTGCTTGTAGAACTCCTGGTATTCGCTGTCGGTGATGTCGCTCTTGGCGCGCGTCCACAGCGCGGCGGCCTTGTTGACCGTCTCCCATTCGTCCTTCAGCACCTGCTCCTTCTTCTCCTCGTCCCATTCCTCCTTCTTCATCAGGATGGGCAGCGAGATGTGGTCCGAGTACTTGGCGATGATCGACTTCAGCCGCCAGGTCGACAGGAAGTCCTCCTCGCCCTCGCGCAGGTGCAGGATCACGTCGGTGCCGCGCTCGGCCCGCGTGAGGGCCTCGACCTCGAACTCGCCGCTGCCTTCGCTGCTCCAGCGCACGCCCTCTTCGGGCTTGGCGCCGGCGCGGCGCGACAGCACGGTGATGCGGTCGGCGACGATGAAGCCCGAATAGAAGCCGACGCCGAACTGGCCGATCAGGTTGGCGTCCTTCTTCTTCTCGCCTTCGAGCTGCGCCAGGAACTCGCGCGTGCCGCTCTTGGCGATGGTGCCCAGGTGCGCCACCGCTTCCTCGGCGCTCATGCCGATGCCGTTGTCGCGGATGGTCAGCGTCTTCGCCTCCTTGTCGAAGAAGACGCGGATCTCCAGATTCGGCGCGTCCTCCCACAGCGCGCTGTGGTCCAGTGCCTCGAAGCGCAGCTTGTCGCAGGCGTCCGACGCGTTGGACACCAGCTCGCGCAGGAAGATTTCCTTGTTCGAGTACAACGAATGCGTCACCAGATGCAGGATCTGCTTGACTTCGGCCTGGAAGGAAAGGGTCTGTTTGTTCATCGGGATGCGTGTAGGGATGGATGCCGTCAGCAGGTGAGCAGGGGCCGCCTGCCATATGGAGTAAGCTTCGCGCCCTTTCAAGGGTCGGACGCCGACGCCTGCTGCAGCGCAGCAGGAACTTTGGTCCTCGCGCCGCCGTCCGACTTCGCCCGTGCCATCGCCGCAGAGCGGTGCGCGACTGACCCACAGCCGCCACAGGAGGGCACAAGCCGATGACGGACGGCACCCCGGGCATTCTGCCGCAGGCCTTCGCCTTCGACTGGCTGCCCGATCTGAACCAGATCGACCCGGTGCTGGGCCTGGCCGCGGTGATGCTGATCGCCGTGGTCGCCGCGAGCGCCCTGCACCGGCTGCTGCGCCTGCCGCGGCTGGCCGGCTACATGCTGGTCGGCGTGCTGGCCAGCCCGACGGGCCTGGGGCTGCTGCGGCCGGTCGACCTCGACGGCTGGAAGCCGATCATCGACCTGGCCATCGCCGCGCTGGTGTTCGAGCTCGGCAGCCGGCTGCGCCCGCGCTGGCTGCTCGACAACCCCTGGTTCGCGGCCAGCTGCGTGCTCGAAGGACTGTGCGCCGCGCTGGCCGTCGGCGGCGTGCTGGTGGCGCTGGGCGCGCCGCTGCCGTCGGCGATGCTGGCGGCGATGGTCGCGGCCTCGACCTCGCCGGTGATCGCCATGGCCTCGGTGCACGAGTTACGCCCGCGCGGCCAGGTTGGCGAGCGGCTGCTGATGATGTGCGCGATCAACAGCGTGCTGGCCATGCTGGCGCTGAAGCTGTGGCCGCTGCTGGCGATGGACGGCAGCGCGCCGCTGGCCAGCGACGCGCTCGGCTGGATCGCCGGCGCGCTGCTCGTGGTCTGCGGCTCGTTCCTGCTCGGCTTGTTCTGCGGCTGGATCCTCGACCGCGCCGCGTACTTCAGCCACCAGCGTTCGAGCGCGCCGGTACTGCAGATCGCGCTGGTCATGCTGGCCTCGACGCTGGCCTCGAACTGGGGGCTGTCGCCGCTGCTGACGCTGCTCGTCGCCGGCATGACGGCGCGCTCGCTGATGGGCCACCGGCTCAGCATCGAACCCTACCTGGGCAGCGCCGGCGCGGCGCTGATGGTGCTGCTGTTCATCAGCCTGGGCGTGCTCTTCACCGTCGAAGGCGTACGCCAGGTGTGGCCCTGGGTGCTGGTGCTGATCGCCGCGCGGCTGGTCGGCAAGGGCATCGGCGTGGCCGCGCTGGCGCGCCCCAGCGGCCTGGGCTGGCGCCAGGCGCTGGGCCTGACGCTGGCGCTGCAGCCGATGAGCAGCCTGGCGGTGCTGCTGGTGGCCGACAACTTCCGCTGGGGCGAACAGCTGCGCGGCTACGACCCGGGCGTGATGCAGGCGCTGCTGCTGGCCGCGGCGGCGATGCAGCTGACCGGCCCGCTGTGGCTGAAGCTGGCGCTGCAGCACGTGGCCGAGGAATGCCGCGAGGAGAGCAGCGATGCCGCTTGAGGCCTTCACCGTATCCGAGCCGCTGACCATGGGCGTCGAGCTCGAGCTGCAGCTGCTCGACACGCTCGACTTCGACCTCGCGCCGCGCGCGCAGGACCTGCTGCGCGCGCTCGACAAGCACCCCGGCGCCTGGGACGTGAAGCCGGAGATCACGCGCAGCATGATCGAGATCGGCACCTCGATCCAGCGCGAGCACGCGCCGCTGCGCGACGAGCTGCACGACCTGTGCCGCCAGCTGTCGCGCGGCGCGCGCCGGCTCAACATCGGCATCGGCGGCGGCGGCACGCATGCCTTCCAGCACTGGAGCGAGCAGCAGATCTTCCCGTCCGAGCGCTTCCACTACATCAGCGAGCTCTACGGCTACCTGGCCAAGCAGTTCACGGTGTTCGGCCAGCACGTGCACATCGGCGTGCCCAGCGGCGACGAAGCGCTGTGGCTGCTGCATGCGCTGTCGCGCTACGTGCCGCACTTCATCGCGCTCAGCGCCTCGTCGCCCTTCGTGCAGGGCGTGGACACCGGCTTCCATTCGGCGCGGCTGAATTCGGTGTTCGCCTTTCCGCTGTCGGGGCGCGCGCCCTTCGTGCTCACCTGGGACGAGTTCGGCCAGTTCTTCGAGAAGATGACCAGCACCGGCGTCGTGCAGTCGATGAAGGACTTCTACTGGGACATCCGGCCCAAGCCCGAATTCGGCACCATCGAGCTGCGCGTGTGCGACACGCCGCTCACCGTCGACAAGGCGGCGGCGCTGGCCTGCTACCTGCAGAGCCTGTGCCGGTACCTGCGCGAGGAGCGGCCCTACCAGCCGGCCGAGGACGATTACCTCGTCTACACCTTCAACCGCTTCCAGGCCTGCCGCTTCGGCCTGGACGGCGAGATCGTCGACCCGAAGACCAAGCAGCGCCACAAGCTGCGCGACGACATCATCCGCACGCTGGCGCGCGTGTCCGAACACGCGCTGGACCTGCGCTCGCTGGAAGCCAACAACCAGATCCGCGACTCGCTGTTCGACGGCAACGACGCCACCTGGCTGCGCGGCCTGCGCCAGGGCGGCCTGCCGATGCCGGCGGTGGTCGAGGCGGCGAGCGCGCGCTGGATGATGAAGTAGCCCCGGCACCGGCCCTGCCGGCGGCATTGGCGTATCGTTCGCGCCCCTTTCCTTTTCCTTCAAGCGCAGGCCCGCCCCATGAACTACCGCGACACCGCCCTCTTCATCGACGGCCAATGGTGCGACGCCGCCGACGGCCGCACGCTGCAGGTGCTGAACCCGGCCACCGGCGCGCCTATCGGCCGCGTCGCGCATGCCGCCGCGGCCGACCTGGAGCGCGCGCTGGCCGCCGCGCAGCGCGGCTTCGAGCTGTGGCGCGACACGCCGGCCATCGAGCGCAGCGCGGTCATGCGCCGCGCCGCGGCGCTGATGCGCGAGCGCGCCGCAGACATCGGCGCGCTGATGACGATGGAGCAGGGCAAGCCCCTGGCCGAAGCGAAGGCCGAAGCCATGAGTTCGGCCGAGATCATCGAGTGGTTTGCCGAAGAAGGCCGCCGCGTCTACGGCCGCGTCGTACCCTCGCGTTCGCTTGCCGTGCAGCAGACGGTGCTGAAGAGCCCGGTCGGCCCGGTGGCGGCGTTCACGCCCTGGAACTTCCCGATCAACCAGGTGGTGCGCAAGCTGTCGGCGGCGCTGGCCAGCGGCTGCTCGATGATCGTCAAGGCGCCGGAGGAAACCCCGGCCGCGCCGGCGGCGCTGATCCAGGCCTTCGCCGACGCCGGGCTGCCGGCCGGCGTGGTCGGGCTGGTGTACGGCAACCCGGCCGAGATCTCGTCGTACCTGATCGCGCACCCGGTGATCCGCAAGATCACCTTCACCGGCTCGACGCCGGTGGGCAAGCAGCTGGCCGCGCTGGCCGGCACGCACATGAAGCGCGTGACCATGGAGCTGGGCGGCCATGCGCCGGTGATCGTCGCCGAGGACGCCAACCTCGACCTGGCGATCAAGTACGCCGGCGCGGCCAAGTTCCGCAACGCCGGCCAGGTGTGCATCTCGCCGACACGCTTCCTGGTGCACGACAGCATCCGCGCCGAGTTCGCGCAGAAGCTGGCCCGGCACGCGCAGTCGCTGAAGGTCGGCGACGGCCTGGCCGAAGGCACCGCCATGGGCCCGCTGGCCAATGCGCGCCGGCTGAGCGCGATGGCGCAGTTGGTCGAGGACGCACGCGCCAAGGGCGCGCAGGTGGCGGCCGGGGGTGAGCGCATCGGCAGCGTCGGCAACTTCTACGCGCCCACCGTGCTCGACGAGGTGCCGCTCGAGGCCGCGGTATTCAACCAGGAGCCCTTCGGCCCAGTGGCGGCGATCCGCGGCTTCGAGCGGCTGGAAGACGCCATCGCCGAAGCCAACCGCCTGCCCTACGGCCTGGCCGGATATGCCTACACGCGCTCGCTGAAGAACGCGCACCTGCTGGCGCAGCGGCTGGAGCTGGGCATGCTGTGGATCAACCAGCCGGCGCTGCCCTGGGTGGAGATGCCCTTCGGCGGCGTGCGCGACTCGGGCTACGGCTCCGAAGGCGGCAGCGAGGCGCTGGAGGCCTACCTGAACACCAAGGCGGTGTCGATCCTCTGCGCCTGAGCGGTCTGCCGGGTCCCGCCGCGCCCGCGGGGACCGCCGCGGCGGTGACGGTCGGCCAGGGGCGCTCGTCAGGGACTGCCGCAGCGCCGAGGCCGCCGCGCAGCGCACATCGAGTTGGTGATTGACCGCGGCGCGGCACGGCGCTATCACTGCGCTCGCCAAAGTTTCGGGGGCGAGAGCATGAGCATGCCGAAATCCGCTGCGCCGCGTTCGACTTCGCTGCACCACCCGAACCAGCCGTTCCGCGGCGCCGCACGGGCCGCCCACTTGGCGCAAGACCTGCGCGAGCTGGCCCACCGATACCTGAAATCGGTGCAGGCCGATGCCGGCATCAGCGACGAGCTGCTGGCGCTGCTCGACAAGAATGACAACCAGGCGCCCAACTTCGGCTGGCTGCCCCTGCTCTGGGGCAGCGGCGAAGCGGCGCAAGCGAACGCCGGCCGCCTGGGTTCGTTCCGGGTGGCACGCGAGCTGCGCGGCGGGCCGGTCGACCACAGCGTGATCCTGCTCGCCGGCTACCGCCTCAAAGGCAACCAGTCATGCGGCGGCGAGGTCGGGCTGCGTGTGGTGGCGCACCTGGCCCCGCAGGGCGATGGCCCCGACTGGGCGGTGCGCATCACCGGTGTGAGCAGCTCGCGGCTGCCGCAGAGCTTTGCCGGCGCGCCCGCGATCGATGCCGATGAAACCCGGCTGAGACAGCGCATCGCCGACCTGGCGGCATCGCTGGCGTACGACGCGGCGGCGATCGACGGCCTGGCCTACATCGACCCGGCCACCGGCCACGGCCTGCGCGTGTTCCTGTCGTGCGCCAAAGCGTCGCCCCCCAGCCATGCGTTGCGCAACTTCAGGTGCGTCGCCGAGTTGCCGGGCGACGGCGGCGCGGCGCGCTTGTACACGCCCGTGGAGCGCATCAGCCGTGCCCAGGCGCGGGCCTTCGTGCTCGATCCAGCGTCATGCCCACCTCCTCAGCAGATCGAAAAGCGCCGCGCCACGCGCAAACCCCATGAACTGAATCCGCTGCGCGTGCCCACCCAGCGCATCCCGCCGCTGCTGCGGCGCCAGGCCGACGTGCTGCAGCCGCCTGAGTTCGAGGTGCGGCAAACGGGTCTGGGCCAGGTCTACGGCAATCCCGACGCGGTGCAGCAGATCGATCCCGCCAGGCTGGCGCTGCGCAGCGACGATCTGGCCGCGGCCCATGCCTACCTGCGCGGCGACGAACTGATGCGCCGGCTCGAAGCCTATGGCCTGATGCCGGCGCAATACTTCAAGCGCGCCCGGCTGCCGCTGCTGCTGCGCCACCGCGCAGCGCTGAAGGGCGCGCGCGACGGCATCTCGGTCAATGCCCAGGTGCGGCCGCTGGGTGCCGGCCCGGGCCTCTGGGGCATCTGGCAGTCCGACAGCGGCCAGCCGCCGCCCGAGCTGGAACTCAGCTTCGGCTGGGCCGAGCTGGCGCACCGCAAGCGCTTGAAGAACCGCGCCAAGCGCCGGCGCGCGCAGCCCCTCGGCCTGGCCGCGGACGAGCGCTGGGCCTGGCACGAGTTCGGCCACGTGCTCAACTACGCCAGCTTCGGCGAGCTGGAGTTCCGCTTCGCCCACAGCGCCGGCGACGCGCTGGCCGCCATCGTCGCCGACCCCGACGCGTGCCGCGAGGGCGGCGTGCCCGCCGACCGCTTTCGCACCTTCCCATGGGTCTTCATTGCGCGCCGCCACGACCGCGACGCCGCTCGCGGCTGGTGCTGGTGCGGCCGGCGCAACCTGGCGCGGCTGTCGCTGCCCGGTGCCGACACCTCGCGCCTGCCGCACCTGGGCTACTTCGAGGAGCAGTTGCTGTCGTCGTCGCTGTTCCGCCTGTACCGATGCATCGGTGGCGACGACACCGACCTGGACACGCGCCGCAGCGCCTCGGACTACTGCGTCTATCTGGTGATGCGCGCCATCCAGCTGCTCGGCTCGGACCCCGTGGTGCCGGCGTACAAGGTCGAGGCCTTCGTCGAGGCGCTGATCGATGCCGACATCGGCACCGGCGCGTGGGACATCGACGCCACCTGGCCCGAGGCGACCTGGCCGCGCAAGGTGAACCGGGTCGGCGGCTGCGTGCACAAGGTCATCCGCTGGGCCTTCGAGCGCCAGGGCCTGTATGCCAAGGTGGCCGACGACCAGACCTTCGAGGGCCCGGGCGAGGCGCCGCCGGTGGACATCTTCATTGCCGATCTTCGTCCTGGCGCGCCGGGCGGCTACGAGCCGGTGCCGCTGAGCGCCACAGCCGGCCAGACTCCCGGCTGGCATGCCGGCGATGCCGGCATCAAGCTCGGCCCGGGAGAGGTGGTGGTGAGCGTAGGAAACCGCGGCGAGCTCGATGCGCAGGGCGTGGCAGTGCAATGCTGGATGTTGTCGACGGCGAGCTCGTCAGCGCAGGATCCGAGCGCGTGGCTCCCGCTCGGCGCCGGCACGCCGGCACAGACCGTGAAGCCCGGCCTGGCCGTCTCCTTCGAGTTTGCCCTGCCGGCCGGCGGCGCGGCACTGCCGCCCGGCGACTATTGGGTCAAGGCGGCGGCCAGCTGCGTGGACGACCCGTCGAACATCGATCCGGCCGCGGGCCTGGCGCCGGCCGGTCGGAAGGTCGCCCTGGACGAATTGGTCGCCAGCGACAACAACCTGGGGCTGCGCAAGCTGACGATCTGACCATAGGTCAAGCCCTGGTCAAGCCCACTCGGCTCGAGCGCGGGCCAACACCCGCTTCAGGGTCGGCACCTCGATGTGCGTGGCCGCACCCGCCTGATCGAAGAGGCAGCTCCAGATACCTCCGGCCAGGCGGCGGCTGGCCAGGCTGTCGCTGCGGTAGTGCACGCCGATGCGCTCGCGGTTCTTCGCCAGCCGCGCGGCCAGCCAGAACAACGGGCCGTCCAGGTCGGCGGCCGTGAGCGTCGCCGCCTGGTATTCGGCCCAGGTCGGCCGGTGGCCGACCGTCGCGCCATCCGCCTGCAGCCCGAGGCCGCAGCGCTCGGCCAGCACGTCGATCTCGAGCAGCAGCAGGGCGATGAAATGCCCGAGGAACGAATGCCCGCTGGGGAAGGCCGGGTGTCGCGGCGGGCCGAAGGGCGGCACCAGCCCGGGACACAGCGTCGAGGCCCGGATGCGGCGGAACATCTGCTTGTAGTGCATGTACACCAGGTTGCCGATGGCCAGCCCGCACCTGATGAGCTGCATGGTGTGCGGCTTGCTCGCCGAATCCATCGCCAGCAGGTGCGCGAAGAAGGCCGGGATGGCGTCGGCCTGTTCGGCGCTCTCGGCGAGATAGCGGCCGCGGTCGTCTTCCATCAGGTCGATCAGTTCTTCGAGTTCGCTGTTGATGAAGATCCATGCCGCCGCCGCGCTTGCGGCCGTGTTGTCGGCCGGCCGCCAGGCGAGGTGCGCAGGCAGCAGCCAGCCGGCTCCGAGCAAGCCGCTGTTGGGCAATACGGCGTCGTTGACCACGCCGACCTCCATCTGCCACTGGGCGTGCTGGCTGGCGAATTCACGCGCGGCCAGCACCGACGGCGCCGCAATGTCCAGGTCCTGCAACCACTCGACCAACTGGCTGTCGAAGGCCAGCGTCCAGAAGCGCAGCGCGGGGTCCCAGTCCTCGGTCTGCCACATCAAGGGCTTGGCCGGGTCCTTGTACGGGTTCAGGCGCGCATCGGTCGGGAACGCCACGCCGCCACTGACGGGCGAGAAATCCAGGGTCCAGGTCTTGTAGCCCAGCTCCAGCGGCGTGGCGTAGGCACTGCGCGCGATGTCGCCATAGCCCGACAGGAAGCCGCTGCCGCTGGCCATTCCGGCGCCCGTGGCACCGAGATGCGGTGCCCATCCGTAGCCCTGCCCCTGCCCCTGCCCCTGCCCCTGCCCCTGTCCCTGCCCCTGTCCCTGCCCCTGTCCCTGTCCCTGTCCCTGTCCCTGTCCCTGGCCTTGGCCTTGGCCTTGGCCTTGGCCTTGACCAAACGATGGTTGTGATCCGCTCATGGCTTTCTCCTCGTCTCTTGTCCAGCCGGCACAAAAGCTTCACGGCGGCAGCCCGGCCAGCCGCAGCCCTTCGAGCACCCGCTCCAGGTGCGGGCTTTGCAGCGGATACCAGCTGCCGAAGCTCGCCACGGTGAAGCCCGGTTCCGACTCCAGGAAGGCGGCGGCCAGTTCGCGGGCGCCGGCCATGTCTGCGGACAAGGCCAGCGCGGCGATCAGCAAGCGCGCCGAGGCCTTGTAGCGGGGATTGAGCCGCTGCGCCTTGTTCAGCCAGCTCACCGCCTCATCCAGGCGGCCGGCGACCATCGCCGCGGTGCCGTTGGTGGTGCAGTAGGCAAAGCTCAGCTGGTCGAAGGGGCTCAGCCGCATGGCGTTGCGCACCCGCGTCAGCGCTTCTTCGCCGCGGCCCATGTAGGCCAGCGTGGTGCCGCTGCGCGCCCAGGCCGCGGCGCAGCTCGGGTTCAGGTGCAGGGCCTGGTCGAACATCTCCAGCGCCACGTCGAAGCGCTTGTTCAGGAAGGACTGGATGTGCGCGGCCACCGACAGCGACCAGGCGTCGCGCGGATCGATCTGCACGGCGCGCTGCGCATGTTCATCGGCCAGCCGCTGGTCCAGCCCCTGGTTGCTGCTCAAGCCCTCGCCGAAACTCAGGTTGTGCCACCAGGCCAGGTGGGCATGAGCTTGCGCATAGTGCGGGTCGAGCTCGATGGCACGGCGGAACATGTCGCCGGCCAGCGTGAAGTCGGCGCGATTGAAGTTGTACAGCACCGACAGGCCGCGCAACACGCAGTCGTAGGCACCGAAGCTGTCGGTCGGCCGCTCGCGCACGCGCGCGATCTCGGCCTCCTGCAGGCGCGGGTCGATGGCCGCGGCGATGCTCACGGCAATCTGGTCCTGGAAGGTGAACAGGTCTTCGTCCACGCCGTCGTAGTGCTCGGCCCACAGCTCGCGGTTGCGGCCGGCGTCGATCAAGCCGGCATTGATGCGCAGCCGCTTGCCGCGCCGCTGCACCGAGCCTTCGAGCAGGAAGCGCACGCCCAGCTCGGCGGCCACATCGGCCGCGCTGGCACGGCGGCCGCGGTACTTCAGCGTCGAGTTGCGGGCGATCACGAACAGCGAGCGGTTCATCGCCAGCGAGGTGATGATCTCCTCGGTCATGCCGTCGCCGAAATACGGGTCGGCCTCGCTGCCTTCGCTGCGAAACGGCAGCACGGCGATGGTCGGCCGGTTTTCCCACATCAGGTGCGGCTGGATGCCGGGCGCGGCACCGCGGTCGTTGCCGCCGCCGTGGCCGCTGCCTGGCGTGACGCGGTAGGTGCGCACCGGGCGGCTGATGTTCTTGAGCTGCTGCTCGCCCAGGTCGAGCAGCCGCACCGGCAGCTTGTTCCAGACGAAATCGCGCACGCCCTGCGTGATGACCACTTCGTCCGGCTGCGCCATCTGGTGCACGCGCGAGGCGATGTTGACGCCGTCGCCGAGCAGCTTCTGGTCGTCGACGATGGCGTCTTCGATGCTGATGCCCACGCGCATGTGGATCGGGTTGCTGCGGTCGCCGGCGCGGCGGTCTTCCAGGCGCTGCAGCAGGTCGATGGCCCAGCGCACCGCATCGACGGCGCTGGGGAACTCCACCAGCACCGCATCGCCCGCGACTTCGATGAGCCGCCCGCCGAAGGCCTTGATGTTCGGTTCGATCAACTCGCGCTGCACGGCCTTCCAGGCCGACACCGCCGCAGCGTCGTCGCTCTCGATCAAGCGCGTCCAGCCGACCACGTCGGCAAAGGCAATTGCCGCCAGGCGACGCACCATGCGAACCGCAGGATCCAACTCAGACTCCAGGAGTCCGTGTCACCGAAGGACTCTAGCGCAGTGCCGACGCAGCGCACAAGGCTTCGCAGGCCGCGCTGAACACGCGCTCGTCCGCCGAGTTGGGGATGCCGCCGGCGGCGCGGTCGGCATAGAGTGACGGCGTCCGCGCCCGCCGGCGGCCACTCAGCTGCGCGCCGCGGCGCGGTAAGCGCGCACCGCATCGTCGATGGTGGCAAAGAAGGTCTGCTGGCCGAAGTGGCTGAACAGCCCGAAGCGCTTGAGCTTGTCCTTCACCGGGCCCTTCATCTCGGCAAAACACAGCTCGATGCCCTGCTGCTGCAGCGACTCGTCCAGCTCGCGCAGCATGTCGGCGGCGGTGACGTCGACGCTGGTCACCGGCTCGGCCGTGACCACCAGCCAGCGCACCGGCGTCGGCGAGGCGGCCAGCGTGTCGCGCACCACGCGCTCGAACCATTCGGCATTGGCAAAGAACAGCGGCGCGTCCCAGCGCAGCAGCACCAGGCCGTCGATGCGCTGCGCCTCGGGGTGGCGCTGCACGTCGTGCCAGCCGTCGACGCCGGCCACCTTGCCCAGCACCGCCGTATGCGGGCGCCAGCCATCCCACAGGAACTCGATCACCGAGGCGACGACGGCCAGCACGATGCCCTGGATCGCCCCCAGCAGCAGCACGCCCGCGGTGCAGCCGATCGACAGCCAAAACTCCCACGACTGGATGCGGCGGATGCGCTGCAGGTCGCGCCATTCGATCAGCCCCAGCACCGAGGCGATGACCACCGCCGCCAGCGCGCTGTAGGGCAGCCGCTGCAGCAGGTGCGGCGCCAGCAGCAGCAGCGCGGCGACGCCGAGCGCGCCGACCACGCCGGTCATCTGCGAGCGTGCGCCGGCGGCCTCGGCCACCGGTGTACGCGACGAGCTGCTGCTGATCGGGAAGCCCTGGAACAGGCCCACCGCCAGATTGGCCGCACCCAGCGCCACCATTTCCTGGTTCGGGTCGACCTGCATGCGCAGGCGCTGCGCATAGCTGCGCGACAGCACGCTGGTGTCGGCAAAGGCCACCAGCGCCACGGCCAGCGCGCCGCCCAGCACCGGCCCCAGGTCGTCCCAGGTGATCCATGGCAGCGCCGGCGACGGCAGCCCCTGCGGCAAGGCGCCGAGCACGCTGACGCCATGCGTCTGGTCCAGATCGAAGACCGCCACCGCAGCGGTGGCGGCGGCGATGGCGATGAGCATAGCGGGCACGCGCGGCCAGCGCTTGAGCAGCAGGATCAGCGCCAGCGATGCCGCACCGATGCCGCAGGCCGCGGCATTCAGCCGCCCGCTCCACAGCGCCTGCGCGAAGGCGGCGGCCTGCCCCAGCGGGCCGCCGCCGTCGATGTCGATGCCGCACAGCGTGGGGCATTGGCTGACGATCACCGCCAGCGCGATGCCGTTCATGTAGCCGTAGCGGATCGGCTTGGACAGCAGCTCGGTGATGAAGCCCAGCTTGGCCAGCCCGGCGCCGATGCAGATCAGGCCCACCGCCATGGCCATCGCACCGGCCAGCGCCACCGCGCGTGCCGGGTCGCCCCCCGACAGCGGCAGCAGCACCGCCAGGATCAGCGCCGCCAGCGCCGAATCGGGCCCCAGCACCAGGATGCGGCTGGGCCCGAACAGCGCATAGGCCAGCAGCCCGGCGATGGTGGCGTACAGCCCGTGGATGCCGGGCAGTCCCGAGGCCACCGCATAGGCGATGCCCACCGGCACCAGCATCGTCGTCAGCACCAGCCCGGCCGCCAGGTCGTGGCGCCACCAATCGGCCGGATAGCGGCGCAGCAGTTGCAGCCCGGGCAGCCAGCGCCGCCAGCCGGCCGCAGGCGGCGCGGCGGACGTCGGCTTCGTGGCTTCGCTCATCGCTGCGCAGGCACGCTATCACAGCCTGCAGCGGCCTTATGCGCGGGCTCTCGCGATCTATCGCGGTCTGTCGCGGTCTGTCGCGGTCTATAGTCGGCCGGTTGCCGCCATGCCCAGCTCGATGCCGATCTCCTCCCGCTGGCCACGATGGGGCAAGCTTCTCGCCGGCGTGCTGGCCGCCGTCGTGCTGCTGCTGGCCGCCGCCTGGCTCGCGCTGCGCTGGGCCTTTCCGCCCGAACGCCTGTCGGCGCTGCTGTCGTCGCAGGTGGCCGCGGCCACCGGACGAAGCTTCGAGTTGCGCGGGCCGCTGGCGATCCGCGTGCTGCCGCGGCTGGGCATCAGCGCGGCCGATGTCGCGCTGGGCAACGCGCCCTGGGGCACGCGCCCCGACATGCTGCGCGTGCAGCAGGCGCGCTTCGACGTCGAGCTGCTGCCGCTGCTGCGCGGCCAGGTCGAGGTGGCCAGCGCGCGCTTCGACGGCGTCGACCTGTGGCTGGAAACCGACCGCCACGGCGTCGGCAACTGGGTGCCGGCCCCGGCGGGACGCGAGGCGCCGCAACGCGACCGCAAGGCGCCGCCGTCCGGCCGCGAGCCGGGCGCGGGCTACGAGCTGAGCCTGAGCCGCCTCGAACTGCACGATGCCAAAGCGCACTACCGCGACGGCCGCAGCGGCGCGAGCCGCGAATTTGCGCTCGACAGCCTGCTGCTGGACGACGAAGGCGAAGGCCAGCGCCTGGACGTACGCCTGGCCAGCGGCGCGCAGCGGCTGCAGCTCGGCGGCCGCATCGGCCGCGTCACCGAACTGGCGCGCAACGATGCCGACTGGCCCTTCGATCTGCAGCTCGGCGGCGACGGCCTGCAGGCCAGCGCCAAGGGCCTGCTGCGCGGCGGTGCGGCGCCGCGCCCGCTGCAGGCCCACGTGGCGCTGCAGCTGAGCGATGCCGGCGCGCTGGCGGCGTGGGTGGGCCCGCTGCCGGCGCTGCCGCTGCCGGTCGAGGCGCGCGGCCGGCTCAGCCTGGCCGGCTCCGTGCTGCAAGCCGACGAGCTGCAGCTGACGCTGGCGCAGCAGACGCTCGCCGGCAAGCTGTCGCTGCACACCGGCACGCCGTGGAAGCTGGACGCGCAACTGGCCGCGGACTCGCTGGACCTCGATCGCTGGCTTGCGCCGCGCGCCGGCACCGCCGCGGCGGCGGCCAAGGCGCCGGCGCAGCGCCGCGTCTTCGGCGACCAGCCGCTGGGCCTGGACAAACTGCCCGCCGCGCACGCCGCGCTGTCGCTGCGCGTCGAGCGCCTGCAGGCGCGGTCGCTGCCGCCGCTGTCGGCACTGAAGCTGCAGCTCGAGCTGCAGCCGGGCCGGCTGCGCGCCGAGCCCCTGAGCTTCGGCATCGCCGGCGGCACACTGAACGGCAGCCTGGCGCTGAGCCAGGCGGCCGGCGCGCCGCCGCGCGTGGCGCTGCGCGCGCAGTCGACGAACCTGTCGCTGGACGAACTGCTGCGCGCCGCCGGCAGCAGCGGCTACGCCAGCGGCGGCCGGCTGCAAGTGCGCGCCGATCTGCAGCTGTCGGGCAACACGCCGCGCGCCCTGGCCGCCGGCGCCAACGGCGAGCTGCTGCTGACGGTGGACGACACCACGCTCGGCCAGGGCGCCTCGCCGCTGGGCACCGGCGTGCTGCGCCGGCTGCTGCAGGCGCTGACGCTGCGGCCGGGCCTGCAGCTGTCGTCGCGCATCGACTGCGCGGTGCTGCGGCTGCCGCTGAAGAACGGCGTGGCGGCCGTCGACCGCTCGATCGCGCTCGAAACCGCGCAACTGGCCGTGTCGGCCAAGGGCCAGCTGCGCCTGGACGACGAGACGCTGGCGCTGGCCTTCACGCCGGTGCCGAAACAGGGATTGAAGACCAACCCGCTGGACCTGGCGCGACTGGTGGTGCTCGAGGGCCCGTGGTCCAACCCGAAGGTGCAGCTGGATGCGCAAGGGCTGGTCGGCATGGCGGCATCGCTGGGCCTGGCGGGCGCCACCGGCGGCGCGTCGCGGATCGCGCAGCAGCTGCTGCAGGCCAAGCGCGAGACCGAGACCGATGCGTGCCGCATCGCGCGTTCGGGCGCAGGCGCAGGCGCTGCTGCTGCCGCCGCCCCGGCGCCGCCAGCCCAGGCGCCGCGCCCGGCCGTCGTGCCGGGCCAGCTGCCTCAGGCGCTGCCGGATGTGTTGCGCCGCATCCTCAAGTAGCGCCGTCGGCTTCGGGCCCGGCTGCCGCCGGCTCGCCCAGGCGCACCAGCAGGCGGTCGAGCGTGTCGTAGACCTGCGCCAGCAGCGGCGCGCCGAGCAACGCTTCGATCTGCGCGTATTCGGCCTCGGCCAGCGGCGCGATGCGGCGCGCCAGCGCGCGGCTCTTCGGCGTGATCGAGACGAGCACGCGGCGCTGGTCGCTGGCCATGCGCTCGCGCTGCACCAGCCCCAGCTCTTCCATGCGCGCCAGCACGCCGGCCGCGCTGGCGCTGAGCAGCTGGCAGCGCTCGCAGATCTGGCGCGGCTCGAGCGGCGATTCGTCGAGCAGAGCGCGCAGCACGCGCCACTGCTGCTCGGTGACGCCGTGGCGGTTCAGGATGCCGCGAAAGCGCGCCATCACCGCCTCGCGCGACTGCAGCAGCAGCAGCGCCAGGTTGCGGCGCAGCGGCGGTTCGGCTCGGTTCGGCATCGCGCGAGTTTACTTCGATGTGAGCAATCTCCGCGCGTGCGTGGCGGCGATTGACAAGCGGCACGGCGCCGTGCTCCAATTACACACATGTTAGTGAATTCGCACGCCATCGCGCCGCCGCCCGTCGCCACCGCCTACGGCACGCTGCTGAACCACCGCGGCGCGCTGGCCGCGCTCGGCGACGCCGTGCATCAGCCGCCGTACAAGGCGCCGCCGAAGGCGCCGGTGCTGTACATCAAGCCGCGCCACTGCCTGGCCGGCCACGGCAGCGCGGTCGAGGTGCCGGGCGATGCACAGACGCTGGAGGTCGGCGCGCAGCTGGGCATCGTCATCGGCACCGAAGCCTGCCGCGTGCGCGAGGCCGACGCGCTGGCGTTTGTCGCCGGCTACACCATCTGCAGCGACCTGAGCGTGCCGCACGCGTCGTACTACCGTCCGTCGCTGCGCTGGAAGGCGCGCGACGGCTTCCTGCCGCTGGGGCCGCGCATCCTGCCCGCGCGCCAGGTGCCGGACCCCGATGCGCTGGAAGTGGTCGTCCAGATCGACGGCCGCGAGGCGCAGCGTTATTCCACCGCCGGCATGCAGCGCGGCGTGGCGAAGCTGATCGCCGACGTCAGCGGCTTCATGACGCTGACCGGCGGCGACCTGCTGATGCTCGGCGCCGGCCCGGCGGCGCCGCTGGCGCGCGCCGGGCAGACGGTGCGCATCACCATCGACCCCATCGGCACGCTGGAACATCGCCTGGTCGCGGAGGCCAGGCCATGAAGCGCGCGCGCATCGCCTGGGCCGGCGCGATCCATTCGGCGGTGGCCGACGGCGATCAACTGCGGCTCGCCGACGGCACGCGGCTGGCCGAAGACGAGGTGGTCTGGCTGCCGCCGGTGGTGCCCGGCACGATCATCGCGCTCGGCATCAACTATGCCGAGCACAAGAAGGAACTGGCCGGCGAGCTGACCCTCGGCGCCAAGGACGAGCCGCTGGCCTTCCTGAAGGGGCCGAACGCGCTCGTCGGCCACCGCGGCCGCACGCGCCGGCCGGCCGACGCCAGCTTCATGCACTACGAATGCGAGCTGGCGGTGGTCATCGGCCGGCATGCGAAACGCGTCAAGCGTGCCGATGCCTTGGCACACGTGGCCGGCTACAGCATCGCCAACGACTACGCGATCCGCGACTACCTGGAGAACTGGTACCGGCCGAACCTGCGCGTGAAGAACCGCGACGGCTGCACCGCGCTCGGCCCGTGGCTGGTCGACGCCGCCGACGTGAGCGACCCGCATGCGCTGGCGCTGCGCACCTTCGTCAACGGCGAACTCGAGCAGCGCGGCAATACCCGCGACCTGATCGACGACGTGCCGGCGCTGATCGAATACCTGAGCAGCTTCATGACGCTGGCGCCGGGCGACATCATCCTTACCGGCACGCCCGAGGGCGTCAGCAACGTGCTGCCCGGCGACGAGGTCGTGTGCGAGATCGACGGGCTGGGCCGGCTGCTCAACACCCTCTATACCGAAGGACAGTGAACATGCGCATCCCCCATCTGATCGACGGCAAGGCGGTGCAGAGCCGCGAATGCTTCGAGACCGTCAACCCCGCCAACCAGCAAGTGCTGGCCGAAGTCGCCGCCGGCGGTGAAGCCGAGGTACATGCCGCGGTCGCCGCAGCCAAGGCCGCATTCCCGAAGTGGGCCGCGACGCCCGCGCCCGAGCGCGCGAAGATGATGCACAAGTTGGGCGAGCTGATCACGAAGCACGTCGCCGAGCTGTCGGCGACCGAAACCGGCGACACCGGCCAGACCATCCACCAGACCGGCAAGCAGCTGGTGCCGCGCGCGGCCGACAACTTCCACTACTTCGCCGAGATGTGCACGCGCGTCGACGGCCACACCTACCCGACACCCACGCACCTGAACTACACGCTGTTCCATCCGGTGGGCGTGTGCGCGCTGATCAGCCCGTGGAACGTGCCCTTCATGACCGGCACCTGGAAGATCGCGCCGTGCCTGGCCTTCGGCAACACCGCGGTGCTGAAGATGAGCGAGCTGTCGCCGTTGAGCATTTCGCGCTTCGGCGAGCTGGCCACCGAAGCCGGGCTGCCCAGGGGCGTGCTGAACATCGTGCACGGCTTCGGCAAGGAGACCGGCGAGCCGCTGTGCGCGCACCCCGACGTGCGCGCCATCTCCTTCACCGGCTCCACCGTCACCGGCCAACGCATCGTGAAGAACGCCGGGCTGAAGAAGTTCAGCATGGAACTCGGCGGCAAGAGCCCGTTCGTGGTCTTCGACGACGCCGACTTCGAGCGCGCGCTCGACGCCGCGCTGTTCATGATCTTCAGCAACAACGGCGAGCGCTGCACCGCCGGCAGCCGCATCCTGGTGCAAAAGCCGATCTACGCGCGCTTCGCCGAGCGCTTCGCCGAACGCGCCGCGCGCATCCGCGTCGGCGACCCGATGGACGAGCAGACGATCATCGGCCCGATGATCAGCCCGCAGCACCTGGCCAAGGTGCGCAGCTACATCGAGCTGGGCCCGCAGGAAGGCGCGACGCTGCTCACCGGCGGGCTCGACGCGCCGGACGTGCCGGCCGCTTTCGCCAAAGGCAACTTCGTGCGGCCCACGGTGTTTGCCGACGTGAAGAACACGATGCGCATCGCGCAGGAGGAGATCTTCGGCCCGGTGGCCTGCCTGATTGCCTTCGACGACGAGGCCGACGCGGTCGCCCAGGCCAACGACATCCAATACGGCTTGTCCAGCTACGTCTGGAGCCAGGACATAGCCCGCGCGCACCGCGTCGCCGCGGCCATCGAGGCCGGCATGTGCTTCGTCAACAGCCAGAACGTGCGCGACCTGCGCCAGCCCTTCGGCGGCACCAAGGCCAGCGGCACCGGGCGCGAAGGCGGCAGCTGGAGCTACGAGGTGTTCCTGGAGCCGAAGAACGTCGCCGTGTCGCTGGGGGCGCACCCCATTCCGCACTGGGGGGGTTGAACATGGACGAACACAAGCTCATCGCCGCCGTGGCGCAGACCTCGTCGGTGCTGCTGGACACGCCGGCCACGGTCGAGCGCGCGCTGCAGTGGATGGCCGACGCCGCGCAGCGCTCGGCCCAGCTGCTGGTGTTCCCCGAAGCCTTCATCGGCGGCTATCCGAAGGGCGCGGACTTCCACATCTACCTGGGCGGGCGCACGCCGCAGGGCCGCGCCGAGTTCAAGCGCTACTACGACGCCGCCGTGAGCGTGGACGGCCCCGAGATCGCCACGCTGGCCAAGCAGGCCGCCCGGCACCGCATGCACGTGGTGGTCGGCATCATCGAACGCGACGGCGGCACGCTGTACTGCAGCGCGGTGTACCTGGGGCCCGGCGGCGAGATCCTCGGCAAGCACCGCAAGCTGATGCCCACCGCGCTCGAGCGCTTGGTGTGGGGCTTCGGCGACGGCTCCACCTTGGCGGCGGTCGACACCCCGTGGGGCCGCCTGGGCGCGGTGATCTGCTGGGAAAACTACATGCCGATGCTGCGCATGGCCATGTACCAGCAGCAGGTGGCGCTGTACTGCGCGCCCACCGCCGACGACCGCCCCAGCTGGCAATCGACGATGCAGCACATCGCGCTCGAGGGCCGCTGCTTCGTGCTCTCGGCCTGCCAGCATCTGCGGCGCGGGCAGTTTCCCGCCGCGCAGATGAACAACCGCCTGCCCGAAGCGCCCGACACGGTGCTGATGCGCGGCGGCAGCGTCATCATCGACCCGCTGGGCAAGGTGCTCGCCGGCCCGGTGTACGACGAGGACGCGCTGCTCAGCGCCGAACTCGACCTGTCGCTGGTGCCGATGGGCAAGATGGATTTCGACGCGGTCGGCCACTACGCGCGGCCCGACGTCTTCGAGCTGCAGGTCCATACCGCCGCGCAGCATGCAGTCAAGCTGGGAGCCGCCTGATGAACGAACCCGCATCGCCGCTGAACCGCACGCGCATGCAGCGCCGCCGCCTGCTGCAGACGGCCGCCCTGCTGCCGCTGGGCCTGAGCACGCGGGCGCGGGCGCAGGCGCAGGCGCAGGCGCGAACCTGGCCGAGCCAGCCGCTGCGGCTGGTCGTGCCCTTCCCGCCCGGCGGCACCACCGACACCGTCAGCCGGCTGGTGGCCACCGAGCTGGCCAAGACGCTGGGCCAGCCGGTGCTGGTGGAGAACAAGCCCGGCGCCGGCACGGTGATCGGCGTGGACAGCGTGGCCAAGGCTGCGCCCGACGGCTGCACGCTGGTGACGGTGGCCAACAGCTTCGCGGCCAACGAATCGCTGGTCAAACGCCTGCCCTACGACGCGCGGCGCGACCTGCGGCCGGTGGCGCTGATGGGCCTGTCCGAGCACGTGCTGGCCACCTACCCCGGCAGCGGGCTGCGCACGCTGGCCGATCTGGTGGCCGCGGCGCGCAAGCAGCCCGGCAAGCTCAGTTATGCCTCCTTCGGCAACGGCACCTCGGCGCACCTGTCGGCCGAGATGCTCAAGGCCGCGGCCAGCATCGACCTGATCCACGTGCCCTACAAGGGCCAGGCGCCGGCGCTGCAGGATCTGCTGGGCGGGCAGGTGACGGTGATGTTCGGCAACTGGCCGGAGTCCCGCAGCCACGTGCGCAGCGGCAAGCTGGTGGCGCTGGGCATGGCCACGCTGCAGCGCTCGGTGTTCGCGCCGGACATCCCCACGCTGGCCGAGCAGGGCATCGCCATCGAATCGAACTCGTGGAACGGCGTGCTCGCGCCGCGCGCCACGCCCGACGCCGTGGTGCTGCGGCTCAACGCCGAGATCAACGCCGCGCTGAAGTCGCCCGCCGTGGCGCAGTCCTTCGAGGCCGGCGGCATCGTCGCCCTGCCCGGCGGGCCCGAGCGCTTCGCCGCCTTCATCGGCAGCGAGATCGACAAGTACGAACGCATCATCAGCGCCGCGCGCATCACGCTCGACTGATGCCGTCCACACACCGGAGACCCGCATGGGCCAGCTTGCACTCGCCGCCAAGATCACCCACGTGCCGTCGATGTACCTGAGCGAGCTGCCCGGCCCGCGCCAGGGCACGCGCCAGGACGCCATCGACGGCCACGTCGAGATCGGCCGGCGCTGCCGCGAGCTCGGCGTGGACACGATCGTGGTCTTCGACACCCACTGGCTGGTCAACGCCAGCTACCACATCAACTGCGCGCCGCACTTCAAGGGCACCTACACCAGCAACGAGCTGCCGCACTTCATCAGCAACCTGCCCTTCGAGTTCCCCGGCAACCCGGCGCTGGGCCGGCTGCTGGCCGAAACCTGCAATCAAACGGGCGTGGAAGCGCTGGCGCACGACGCCACCACGCTGGCGCCGGAATACGGCACGCTGGTGCCGATGCGCTACATGAACGCCGACCAGCACTTCAAGGTGGTCAGCGTGTCGGCGATGTGCACGGTGCACTACCTGAACGACAGCGCGCGGCTGGGCTGGGCGATGCGCCAGGCGATCGAGCAGCACTACGATGGCACGGTGGCCATCCTGGCCAGCGGCTCGCTGAGCCACCGCTTCGCGCAGAACGGCCTGGCACCCGAGTTCGCGTTCAAGATCTGGAGCCCCTTCCTCGAGCATCTGGATCAGGAGGTGATCCGCATGTGGCAGGCCGGCGAATGGAAGGCCTTCTGCGAAATGCTGCCCGAGTACGCCCCCAAGGGCCACGGCGAAGGCTTCATGCACGACACCGCGATGCTGCTGGGCGCGCTCGGCTGGAGCGCCTACGACGCGCCGGCCGAGATCATCACGCCGTACTTCGGCGCCAGCGGCACCGGGCAGATCAACGCCGTGTTTCCGGTGACGCCGCAGGACGGGCACGCGGTGCCGAAGGCCGTGGCCTCGTCGGCCGAGGGCTTTTCCAGCGTCGCCACGCGGCTCTGATGGAAAAGAAGGGAGGGGGAGCGCCATGCCGCACCTGGTGATGCTCTACACGCCGCAGCTCGATGCAGCCTGCGACATGGATCGGCTGTGCCGCGCGCTGGCCGACGCGATGCTGGGCGTGCGCGACGAGCGCGGCGCACAGGTCTTCCCGACCGGCGGCACGCGCGTGCTGGCCTACCGCGCGGACCATCACGCCACCACCGACGGCAGCGGCGACCACGCCTTCATGTACTTCAACCTGCGCATGGCGCGCGGGCGCAGCGCGGCCGTGCACCAGGCCGTCGGCGAAGCGCTGGCCGCGGTGGTGCGCGAGCAGATGGCGCCGGTGCTGGCCACGCGCGCCGTCGGCCTGACGCTGCAGGTCGACGAAGGCGCCGAGGTCTTCGACGCCAAGCTCGGCAACCTGCATGCGTTGTTCGCGAAAACTTGATGACGCAAGCTGTACGATCGGTTGCGAGTAGCAGCTGCTTCGCCGAGGGCACGCCGTGAGACCATCCACTGCACTGCAACTGCACCGTGATTCGATCCGCGGGATCGTGCTGCGCAATGGCGCGGCGAATCCCCGGGTCTTCGGCTCCGCTTCGCGCGGCGAGGACACCGAGGACAGCGACCTCGACCTTCTGGTCGACCCGGTGAAGGGCAAGACCACCTTGCTCGGATTGGCCAGCATTCAGTTGGAAGTGCAGGATCTGACAGGCGTCAGAACCGACGTACTGACCCCGCTTTCGCTGCACGAGAGATTCCGCGACCGGGTGCTCCGCGAAGCCGTTCCGCTATGAGCGTAAAGGCACGGCGCGTGCCGGATTGGATCGCGGACATCCGCGAAGCCAGACGCAACATCGAGGCCGATATCGGCAATGCCGGCGAGGAACACTTTCTCGGCGACGGCAAGACGCTGCGCGCCGTGACGAAGAGCTTGTCGGACATCGGTGAGGCGGCGAACCGAATCATGACCCTGGCGCCGCAGTGGCAACAGAGCCATCCCGCGGCGTGGCATCAACTGCGCCGCATCTATGCGATGCGCAACGTACTGGCGCATGGCTACTTCCGTATCGACGCAGGCGTCGTCTGGGCCACGGTAAAAAAGGACCTCCCCACGTTGGACGCCGTGCTCGACAGTCTGCCGGGCATTGAAGAATGAACACCACCCTCGACCCGCAGACCATCGCCGCGCTGGCACGCCAGCTGTACGACGCGCGCAAGGCGCGCACGCAGTTGCGCCACTTCTCCAGGCAGCACCCCGGCATGACCATCGAGGACGGCTACGCGATCCAGCGTGCCTGGGTGGCGCTGGAAGTCGCCGGCGGCAGAAGCATCAAGGGCCGCAAGATCGGCCTGACCTCGCGTGCGATGCAGCTGTCGAGCCAGATCGACGAACCCGATTTTGCGCCGCTGCTGGACGACATGTTCTTCGCCAACGGCGGCGACATTCCCGTCGAGCGCTTCATCGCGCCGCGGATCGAGGTCGAGCTGGCCTTCATCCTCGGCAAGCCCTTGAAGGGCCCGAACGTCACGCTGTTCGACGTGCTCGCCGCCACCGAGTGGGTGAGTCCGGCGATCGAGATCATCGACGCGCGCATCGAGCAGTTCGACCGCGAGACCAAGGCGCCGCGCAAGGTCTTCGACACCATCAGCGACTTCGCCGCCAACGCCGGCATCGTGCTCGGCGGCCGGCCGGTGCGGCCGCACGACGTGGATCTGCGCTGGGTGGGCGCGATGCTGTTCAAGAACGCGGTGATCGAGGAGACCGGCCTGGCGGCGGCGGTGCTGAACCACCCGGGCAACGGCGTGGCCTGGCTGGCCAACAAGATCGCTCCCTACGACGAGCAGCTGAACCCTGGAGAGGTGATCCTCGGCGGCTCGTTCACGCGGCCGACGAGCGCAGTGGCCGGCGACAGCTTCCACGCCGACTACGGGGCGCTGGGTGCGGTGAGCTTCCGCTTCGTCTGATACCCGCCTGCGTTCGAGCGCGAAGCATCGAGAAGCCGCTCTGGCACACTGCCGCCCTATCGGCAGCGACGCTTGAACAGGATCGCCGCATGCAGTTCCGCCCCCTCGGCCGCTCCGGCCTGCAGGTCGCGTCCATCGCCTTCGGCGGCAACGTCTTCGGCTGGACCGCCGACGAGACCACGTCCTTCGCGCTGCTCGACGCCTTCGTCGACGCCGGATTCAACCTCGTCGACACCGCCGGCGTGTATTCGCGCTGGGTGCCGGGACACGCGGGCGGCGAGTCGGAGACGATCGTCGGCAAGTGGCTCGCAGCCGGCGGCAAGCGCGAGCGCATCGTGCTCGCGACCAAGGTCGGCATGGACCATGGGCGAGGGCACAGTCGGACTGTCGAAGCGCCGGATCCGGCAGGCGGTGGACGAATCGCTGCGCCGGCTGCAGACCGGCCGCATCGACCTGTACCTGGCGCAAAAGGACGATCCGGACACGCCGCTGGAAGAGACGCTGTCGGCGTTCGCCGAACTGATCGCCGAGGGCAAGGTGCGCGCGATCGGCGCGTCGAACTACAGCGCGCCGCGCCTGGCCGAAGCGCTGGCCGTGAGCGAACGCCTCGGCCTGCCGCGCTGCGAGACGCTGCAGCCCTTGTGCAACCGGATGGAACGCGCAGGCTACGAGGCCGAGCTCGAAGCGCTGGTGCGCGCTCGAGGCCTGGGTGTCATCAACTATTACGGCCTGGCGAGCGGCTTCCTGACCGGCAAGTACCGCAGCAAGGCCGACCTCGCGAAGAGCCCGCGCGGCGCCACGGCCGGAAAGTACCTGGACGCACGCGGCCTGCGCGTGCTGGCCGCGTTGGACGAGGTCGCGCAGCAGCTGAACGCGACGCCGGCGCAGGTGGCGCTGGCGTGGCAGATCGCGCGGCCGGGGATCACGGCGCCGATCGCGAGCGCGACTTCGGTGGCGCAGTGGAACGAGGTGGCACGCGCCGCCGAACTCAGCCTGAGCGCCGCGCAGGTGCAGCGCATCGCCGGCGCGAGCGCCGCTTGACGAGCGGCGCGCTGCGCCCCGGTTCTGCGGACGCTTACTCGGGCCGCGAGTTGGGCCCCGACTTGTAGTCCGAGTACATCAAGAAGCTGCAGCCCTCGTAAAGCGAACGAGCAGCCGCCCGCTTGCCCTGCCCCTTCCCGGAGGGGACCACCTGCCACAGATGTTCAGAAACAACAAAGCCCGCTCGGAGCGGGCTTCGCAAGTTCTTGTCGCAAATTCTGAATTTTGGTTGCGGGGGCAAGATTTGAACTTGCGACCTTTGGGTTATGAGCCCAACGAGCTACCAGGCTGCTCCACCCCGCGTCAGAACCTGGGACTGTATCACAAACGCGAGCAGCCGGAGCCTGGGAGTCTTGTCCAACGAGGTATGAGCCTGAAGCCGGGCTCGCGTTTCCAACGACGTGTGAGCCTGGAAGGGGGCTGGGAGGGGCGGTTGAGCGGCTGATGGGCAGCCTGCCGGCGCGGCGCGTCGATCATCGAATCGATGGTGATCGACATGAACGAGGGACAGGTTCGCACGCTCGAGCAACTGCGACAGGTGCTGGCCGGTACGCAGGAGCTGCAGTTTCGGCGCGCCGAGGATGACGAGGGCCGCTATGGCTGGATCGAGCAGGTGCTGCGGCGCTTCGGGTATCGACAGCTGCACCGCGCCGATCGCGGCGCGGTGCTGGCGTACCTGCAGCGCCTGAGCGGCTACAGCCGCGCCCAGGTGACGCGGCTGGTGGCGCGTTGGACGACGGGCAAGCCGCTGGTGAAGAACTACCGGCGGCCCGAACATGCCTTTGCGCGCCGCTACACGGCCGCGGACGTGGCGCTGCTGGCCGAGGTGGACCGCGCGATGGGCACGCTGTCGGGGCCGGCCACGGCGTGCGTGCTGCGCCGCCAGCGCGACGTGTTCAAGGTGCCGGGCTTCGAGCGGCTGGCCGATCTCTCGGTGGCGCACCTGTACAACCTGCGCCGCAGCGCGGGCTACCGCCAGCAGCGCGTGGTGCAGACCAAGACGCAGCCGACGCGGCGCGTGGACATCGGGGTACGCAAGGCCCCCGCGCCCGAGGGCCGCGCGGGCTACATCCGCATCGACAGCGTGCACCAGGGTGATCAGGACGGCGTCAAGGGGCTGTACCACATCAACGCGGTGGACTGCGTCACGCAGTGGCAGGTGGTGGCCACCGTGCAGACCATCAGCGAGGCGCACCTGCTGCCGGTGATCGAGCAGATGCTCGCGCAGTTCCCGTTCCAGATCCTCGGCTTCCATGCCGACAACGGCAGCGAGTACGTCAACCACGCGGTGGCCCGCATGCTGGAGAAACTGCGCATCGAATTCACCCGCAGCCGCCCGCGGCGCAGCAACGACAACGGCCTGGCGGAAACGAAGAACGGGGCCGTGGTGCGCAAGGAGTTCGGCTACGCGCACATCCCGCAGCGCCACGCCGCGCGCTTCAACACCTTCTGCCGCGAATACTTGAACCCGTTCCTGAACTACCACCGGCCGTGCCTGTTCGCTACCGAGGTGGCGGATCCGAAGAAGCCCGGGCGCATCAAGCGCGTGTACCGGCCCCGGGACGCGATGACGCCGCTGGACAAGCTGGCCAGCCTGCCCGATGCGGCAACGTTCATGCGCGAGGGCCTCACGCTGCAGGATCTGCAGCAGCTCGCCCGCGCACTCACCGATGTGTAGGCGGCCGAGGAACTCGCCGAGGCTCGCGCCGCGCTGTTCCGGCGGGTGCCTGCGCGCACGGGCTGAGCCTCGCCCATCACGCCGGCAATCGAAACGGCCGGGGGGCCGGGCGCTGCGCGCCCGGCGGGGCTGTGGACATATGGACGATGCGCTGGCGCGCACCGGCGCCGCCCGTGGACAACGCTTGCGCGTTGCCCACCGCCGGCACCTTCGCCCACATGCCCACAGCCTGCGACCACGATGAAAGTGACCCGATCCAGGGCCCTCATACACTGGCACCCGTCTACAACGGATCGACTCGCTTCGCGTCGCCGATCCCAGGCCGCTCCAGGCTCATACCTGAATTGGAAAAGACTCTGGGACCGGGGGATGTCGATCAATCCTGCTTGGCGTCCGCTTCGGCCCCGCTGTCCTGCGGCTCGGGCCGGTCGACCAGTTCGACGAAGGCCATCGGCGCGTTGTCGCCGACGCGGAAGCCCATCTTCAGGATGCGCGTGTAGCCGCCGGGCCGCGCCTGGTAGCGCGGCCCCAGTTCGCCGAACAGTTTGGTGACGATGTCGCGGTCGCGCGTGCGGTTGAAGGCCAGGCGGCGGTTGGCCAATGTCGGCTGCTTGGCCAGCGTGATCAGCGGCTCGACGACGCGGCGCAGTTCCTTGGCCTTGGGCAGCGTGGTCTTGATCGCCTCATGCTGCAGCAGCGAATTGCACATGTTGCGCAGCATCGCCTGGCGATGCTCGCTGGTGCGGTTGAGTTTGCGTAGTCCGTGGCGGTGGCGCATGGTGCGTTCTCTCCTTATTGAACCCCGGCCGTGTCAGGTACCGGAGGGTGCACATCGGGCCCCCGCTCGCGAGGGCCGCACGCTCGGACGGCGCTGTGCGCCGTCTGTGCGTCTTGCGAAGCGTTATCGCTTGTCCAGGTTCTGCGGCGGCCAGTTCTCGAGACGTGCGCCGAGCGTCAGGCCGCGCGAGGCCAGCACTTCCTTGATCTCGTTCAGGCTCTTGCGGCCGAGGTTCGGCGTCTTCAGCAGTTCGGTCTCGGTGCGCTGGATCAGGTCGCCGATGTAGTAGATGTTCTCGGCCTTCAGGCAGTTGGCCGAGCGCACGGTGAGTTCGAGCTCATCCACCGGACGCAGCAGGATCGGGTCGAAGTTGGGCGCCGGGCGCGAGATCGGCGCGTCGAAGATGCCCTGGCCGTTGGGTTCGAGCTGCGCGAAGATGGCCAGCTGCTCGACCAGGATCTTGGCCGACGCACGGATCGCCTCCTCGGGCGACATGGCGCCGTTGGTCTGGATTTCCATGACCAGCTTGTCCAGGTCGGTGCGCTGCTCGACGCGCGCGTTCTCGACCGCATAGCTGACGCGGTTGACCGGCGAGAACGAAGCGTCGAGCACGATGCGGCCGATCGACTTGGTCGGCTCGTCGCCATAGCGGCGCAGGTTGCCGGGCACGTAGCCGCGGCCCTTCTCGACCTTGATCTGCATGTCCAGCTTGCCGCCCTGCGACAGGTGGGCGATGACGTGATCGGGGTTGATGATCTCCACGTCGTGCGGCGTCTGGATGTCGCCCGCGGTGACCGGGCCCTCGCCTTCCTTGCGCAGCACCAGCGTCACTTCGTCGCGGTTGTGCAGGCGGAAGACCACGCCCTTCAGGTTGAGCATGATGTGCACCACGTCTTCCTGCACGCCGTCGATGGTCGAATATTCGTGCAGCACGCCGGCGATCGTCACCTCGGTGGGCGCATGGCCGACCATCGACGACAACAGCACGCGCCGCAGTGCGTTGCCCAGCGTGTGGCCATAACCGCGCTCGAACGGCTCCAGCGTGACCTTGGCGCGGTTGCCGCCCAGCGGTTCGACCTGGATGGCTTTGTTGGGCTTCAGCAGATTGGTTTGCATTGCGTCTCGGTTCCTCTCAATACCCTCGGCTCGTTACACCGATAAGGCTGATGGACAAACGCCGGGCTTGCAGTCTTGACTCGCCTCGTGCCCGGCACGCGAAGCGGCAAACGGAAAGGGCTGCGGCCTTCGGCCGAAACCCGCCCCCTGTCGCTTACCTCGAGTACAACTCGACGATCAGCGACTCGTTGATCTCGGCGCCGAACTGGTCGCGGTCGGGCACCTTCTTGAACACGCCTTCCATCTTGGCGGCGTCGACCTGCACCCAGTCGGGCATGCCGATGCTGCCGGCGAGCTTCAGCGCGTCCTGCACGCGCAGCTGCTTCTTGGCGTTGTCGCGAATCGACACCGCATCACCCGCCTTGACCAGGTACGAGGCGATGTTGACCACCTGCCCGTTGACCGTCACGGCCTTGTGCGACACCAGTTGCCGCGCCTCGGCGCGGGTCGAGCCGAAGCCCATGCGGTAGACGACGTTGTCCAGCCGCGATTCGAGCAGGAACAGCAGGTTCGCGCCGGTGTTGCCGCGGCGGCGTTCGGCTTCTTCGAAGTAACGGCGGAACTGGCGTTCGAGCACGCCGTACATGCGCTTGACCTTCTGCTTCTCGCGCAGTTGCAGCCCGAAGTCGGAAGTGCGCGAGCCGCTGGTGCGGCCGTGCTGGCCGGGCTTGCTGTCGAACTTGGCCTTGTCGCCGATCGGGCGGCGGGCGCTCTTCAGGTAGAGGTCGGTGCCTTCACGGCGGGCCAGCTTGGCCTTGGGTCCCAGATAACGTGCCACTTGGTATGTCCTTGAATCTTGTCTGACGCGGCCGGCTGGAAGGGCCGCCGCGCAAGTCTGGCGGGATGTCGCTCAGACGGTGGGCTGGGACAGCCGCCGGCCGGGGCCGGCGCTGCCCGGATTGCGCGCCTCTAGTGCAGTGTTCCACGCTATGCAGCACATAAAGCCGCGTCTTTGCCGCCCTGGCGTCGTTGCAAATCCTCGTGATACCCACGGGTATCACTGCGGTTTGCGCCTAGCCAGGACGACAAATCCATCGGTTTTCTTAAGTGCCGCACAGCGTGGAACACTGCACTAGATGCGGCGGCGCTTCTGCGGACGGCAGCCGTTGTGCGGGATCGGCGTGACGTCGGAGATCAGGTTGATGCGGATGCCCAGCGCGGCCAGCGCGCGCACCGACGACTCGCGTCCCGGCCCCGGGCCCTTGATGCGCACGTCCAGGTTCTTGATGCCCTGTTCCTGCGCAGCGCGGCCGGCCACTTCCGCGGCCACCTGGGCCGCGAACGGGGTCGATTTGCGCGAGCCCTTGAAGCCCTGGCCGCCGCTGGAGGCCCAGGCCAGTGCGCCGCCCTGACGGTCGGTGATGGTGATGATGGTGTTGTTGAACGATGCGTGCACGTGCGCGATGCCGTCCGCGATGTTCTTGCGGACCTTCTTGCTGACGCGCCGTGCGGCGGTATTGACGGGTGCTTTGGCCATGTCTTGATTCTTCCCAGTTCGCCAGGGGCTTACTTCTTCAGCGCCGCCGCGCCCTTGCGCGGACCCTTGCGCGTGCGCGCGTTGGTGCGCGTGCGCTGGCCGCGCAGCGGCAAGCCGCGGCGGTGGCGCATGCCGCGGTAGCAGCCCAGGTCCATCAAGCGCTTGATGTTGATCGAGATCTCGCGGCGCAGGTCGCCTTCGATCGTCAGGCGGCCGATCTCCTCGCGGATCCTCTCCAGATCGCCGTCGCTCAGATCCTTGATCTTCTTGGAGTACGGAATGCCGACCTGCTCGCAGATCTTCTGCGCGGTCGGCCGGCCGATGCCGAAGATCGAGGTCAGGCCGATCTCGGCATGCTTGTGCGGCGGAATGTTGATACCAGCGATACGTGCCATCTTGAATCCTTCGAAACCGGGGTCGCGCGGGGCCTCAGCCCTGGCGCTGCTTGTGACGCGGGTCGGTGCAGATCACGCGCACCACGCCCTTGCGGCGGATGACCTTGCAGTGGCGGCACATCTTCTTCACCGATGCAGCGACTTTCATGCTCTTCTCCTTAATCTCGTCTCACTTGGCGCGGAACACGATGCGGGCGCGGCTCAGGTCGTAGGGCGTCAGTTCCACAGTCACCTTGTCGCCCGGCAGGATGCGGATGTAGTGCATGCGCATCTTCCCGGAGATGTGCCCGAGCACCACGTGTCCGTTTTCCAGCTTCACGCGGAAAGTGGCGTTGGGCAGATTCTCGAGAATCTCGCCCTGCATCTGGATGACGTCGTCCTTGGCCATGTGCTCCGTTCGTTGACCTTCAACTGGCCTTGAAGTTGGCCTTCTTCAGCAGCGACTCGTACTGCTGGCTCATCACGTAGCTCTGCACCTGGGCCCAGAAGTCCATCGTCACGACGACGATGATCAGCAGCGAGGTGCCGCCGAAGTAGAACGGCACGTTGTACCTCAGCACCAGGAACTCGGGCAGCAGGCACACCAGCGTGATGTAGATCGCGCCCACCAGCGTCAGCCGCGACAGGATGCGGTCGATGTGCTTGGCCGTCTGCTCGCCCGGACGGATGCCCGGAATGAAGGCGCCGCTCTTCTTCAGGTTGTCCGCCGTCTCGCGGCTGTTGAACACGAGCGCCGTGTAGAAGAAGCAGAAGAACACGATCATCGCCGCATACAGCATCACGTAGATCGGCTGCCCCGGCGACAGCGCGGCGGAGATGTCCTTCAGCCAGCGCATGCCTTCGCCGGTGGCGAACCAGCCGACGACCGTCGCCGGCAGCAGGATGATCGAACTGGCGAAGATCGGCGGGATCACGCCCGACATGTTCAGCTTCAGCGGCAGGTGCGACG
>OEIU01000172.1_pt1 | contig 67029 bp, 54 predicted proteins | sample 1539221 | NCBI WGS metagenome assembly OEIU01 (sample SAMN03792071, study PRJEB22550) | activated sludge metagenome | feature: wastewater treatment plant; material: activated sludge; isolation source: Wastewater treatment plant of a petroleum refinery complex | place: Argentina: Zarate | collected...
CCTTGTACCCGAAAAACTCTCATCCGGACTGGCTCGGGATTCTCAGGCCAGGTCAGTACGGCACCGAGGATTGGCATGGCGATTGGAATGCCAGAGTACTGTTCATGGCCAAGGACGCGGGGAGTTCACGCATCTTCCGTTCTCTAGCGCAGGGGGGCCGTGGTTGGCCATGGGTCACCGACCCGTCCCGACCGACGAATCGAAACTTGCGGCCGTTGCTCGACATGGTGCCCGGAGGCAAGCTTTATGCTTCGTTTCTTGGGCCGCTGCTTCGCAATGACGATCGCGAGAGCGGTGACCTCCCAAGTACACCCGCGATCAAAGCCTTTGTGGATGACCTTTTTCGCTGGACTGTCGACAACATGCAAAACGTTCAAGTGGTGGCAGTACTTGGGCGGGAGGCATGGGTTGCTGTGACACGATCGGCTGGGTGCCCCGAGGGGTTTGCGCAGTGGAAACGTCGCCACACTTCCGGCTTGCCGCTTGACGTCGCAGTGTCCGGCAAGCAACTATCGCTCTTCGCGCTGAATCATCCTGCACGCATACCAGCCACTGCGTTGATGGCCCAAGCGGGCTGGCGCCGAATCCTCTCAGAACTCGACGTAACACTCCGTCCGGCCATGACCTCCCCCGCGAACGCGCGCGTCTCGCGCAAAACACCAAGTGGGGTAACAGCCGAGTCTCAAGAGGATGTCCATTGGACCGATCTTCATGCTCGCCGGGCGCCGCGACAACGTCCGGTCAACATTCGCGCTGCGATCCTCGACATCTTGAGTCGCGCCGGCGCGAGCGGGTCGACCGCCGACTCGTTTGCCGCCTTGCCATGGCGTGATGGGTTTCGCTACGACAAGCTGCGAGTTGCCATGGCTCTGCTGGCTGGCGAGACTGGTCTTCTCATACAACACCAAGGCCAACTCGCCGATGGTACGCCCGCGAGATATCGCCTCAGGGACTGAACCACAGCGATGGTTCGCTTGAATTGCGCAGTCGACGGGAACTCAGCCCGCCTTTTTGTGTCCGTTCCAGCGCGGGCGAGCGCCGGGGACTTCGACCGCGACGCCGCCGACGACGCGGATGCAGCCGTCGCCGAGGAGTTTGGTGAGTTCGCCGATGAGGGGGACCGTGGGCTGGACGCGGATGGTGGAGGGGACTTCGAGGCGGACGCGGGCGTCGGGGGTGTCGACGACGATGTCGACGGGGAACTTCTGGGTTTTCTCGGCGGTGGCCTTCACCTCGACGTTGGCCGGGCCGGCGCTGGTCGCGGGGGCGCCGTTGCGGAGGACTTCGGCCACGCTGCGGAGGGCGCTCTCGCCGCTGCCGTTGAGGCGGTCGGTGTCGACGCGCAGCCACATGCGGCCGGGCATGAGGGGAACGCCGTCGATGGGGACGACGCGGTCGATGACGATTTGGACGTTCTCGTTGCCGCTCGCGCCGCCGGCGGCGGCGCCGCCCTCTTCGTCATCCCCCCCCCCACCGCCGTTGTTGGCCGCGCCCTTCTTGTTGATGACCATGCCGGCGCGGGAGCGATCGACGCGGCCGAGCATGAAGACGACGGCGTCCTGCTGGAGCAGGTGCGCGAACTGGGAGAAGCAATCGGCGAAGAGGACCGTCTCGATGGTGCCGACCTCGTCCTCGACGGTGACGATGGCCATCTTCTGGCCCGCGCTGCGGCCGTTCTTGACGATAATGGGGCGGATGGCCTGCACGAGGCCGGCGACGACGGCGCGCTGGTCGTGGGGCGCGGCCCGGGCGGTCTCGGTGGTGAAGGTCGCGAAGACGCCGGCCCACTGCTTCCAGCGCGTGAGCGGGTGGCTGGAGACGTAGAAGCCGAGGGCTTCTTTTTCCTGCTGGAGGGTCTCGCCCTCGGTCCACGGGGTGACCTTGACGAGGCCGCTGGGGGCGGCGGCTTTGCTTTCGGCGGTGGCGGGTGCGCCGCCGAGGAAGAGGCCGCCCTGGCCGGCGGCCTTGTCGGCGGCGACCTTTTGGGCCGCGCTCATCGCGGATTCGACGCTGGCGACCATGGCGGCGCGGTTCTCGCGGCCGTGGAGGGCGTCCATGGCGCCGCACTTGATGAGGGCCTCGACGGTGCCCTTGTTGAGGATCGCGCCGCCCGAGCCGCCGGAAGTTGCGCCCCGCGACATGACGCGCTCGCAGAAGTCGTGGAGGGAGGAGAAGGGCTTGGGCTCGACGATGCGGGCGGGCGCGGCGGGGACGCTTGCGTTGGGATCGACCGCGACGACGCCGCGGTCGCGCTCGGCGACGATGGCGTCGATGGCCTTTTCGCCGACGCCCTTGATGGCGCCGACGCCGAAGCGGACGTGGCCGTGGACGGCGGTGCGGGGCTCGCCGGGCTCGAAGACGACGCTGAAGTCGGCCTGGGAGAGGTTGATATCGGGGGGGCGGACCTCGACGCCGACCTTGCCATTGGTGAAGCGGACCTTCTTGCAGTCCTCGACGTACTGGATCCAGTCGCTGACTTTCTGGGCGCCGCTCTCGTAGGTGAGGAACGCGGCCATGTACTGGTTGGGGAAGTAGGTCTTGAGGTAGGCCGTCTGGTAGGCGACGATGGCATAGCCGGTGGAGTGGGACTTGTTGAAGCCGTAGCCGGCGAACTTCAGGATGAGCTCGAAGAGCTCGTCGGCGGCCTGCTTGCTCAGGCCCTGCTTCTGCGCGCCCTCGACGAACTTGGGGCGCTCCTTGTCGATCTTGTCGTGCTTTTTCTTGGAGATGTTCTTGATGAGCGAGTAGGCGTCGCGGAGCTTGATGCCGCCGAGGCCGTGCACGATCTGCATGACCTGTTCCTGGTAGACCATGACGCCGTAGGTCTCGGCGGTGTAGCGGTCGACGATGTCGTGGACGCGGGGGACCTCGGCGGTGCCGTGCTTGCGGCGGTTGTAGTCGGGGATGAGGTCCATCGGGCCGGGGCGGAAGAGGGCGTTGGCGGCGATGAGGTCTTCGAGGCGGTCGGGCTTCATCTCGATGAGGAGCCGGCGCATGCCGCCGGACTCGAACTGGAAGACGCCGGTGGTGTCGGCTCGCTGGAAGAGGGTGAAGACGCGCGGGTCGGCGAAGGTGAGGCGGTCGAGATCCAACGGATGGGACGTATGGGTCGCATGGGACCCATGGGCCTTATTGGGGAACTCCTCGCCGCGACCGACGGCTTTCCAGATTTCTTCTTCTGAGAGTGTGTCGCGGATGAGTTTCTTGGCGCGTTCGACGACGCTGAGGGTGCGCAGGCCGAGGAAGTCCATCTTGAGCAGGCCGACCTTTTCGCACGTCGGGCCGTCCCACTGGGTGACGATCTCGTGCTCGGGCGCGCTGGACTGCTTGTAGAGCGGGACGATCTCCTGGAGGGGGCGGGTGGCGACGATGACGCCGGCGGCGTGGACGCTGGCGTGGCGGGCCTGGCCCTCGATGGTCTTGGCGTTGTCGATGAGCTTGGTGATGCGCGGGTCGGAGTCGTAGAGTTTCTGGAGTTCGGGCTCGTCGATGAGGGCCTGCTCGAGGGTCATGCCGAGTTGTTCGGGGATGAGCTTGGCGAGCTTGTCGGCCTCGGCGAGGGGGATCTCCATCACGCGGGCGACGTCGCGGACGGCGGCGCGGGCCTTGAGGGTTCCGAAGGTGATGATCTGGGCGACATGGCCGTACTTCTGGCGGACGTAGTTGATGACCTCGGCGCGGCCGTCCTGGCAGAGGTCGATATCGATGTCGGGGTATTCGGAACGGTCCGGGTCGGTGAAGCGCTCGAAGAGGAGGCCGTACTTCACTGGGCAGGCGTTGGAGAGGCCGAGGACGTAGCCGACCATGGTGCCGACGCCGGAGCCACGGGCGATGGCGGGGATGCCGCGCTGGCGGCCCCAACTGACAAAGTCCCAGACAATCAGGAAGTAGGCGCTGATGTTTTTGTCGGCGAGGATCTTGAGCTCGCGCTGGAGGCGGGCGGTCTTTTCGTGGGGGGTGGTTCGGCTCTCCGAGCCGGAGGCCTCGGCGGCGTCTCGTCGGGGTCGGAGAGCCGGACCACCCGGGGCGATGCCGTAGCGCCACATGAAGCCGGCCTCGGAGAGCATGGTGAGGGCGGTGTCGCAGTCCTTCTTGGCCGCGGCGAGGAGGCGGTCGCACTCGGCTTTGTCGGCGTCCTTGGGGACGGAGAAGGGAACGATCTCGAAGGCGGCGCAGTAGGCGGTGTACCAGGCGGTGAGGTCGCCGGCGAACCGGGGGTCGGCGGGGGCGGGGAGGGACTTCTTGTCGGGGAGTTTGACGCGCACCATGGGCGCGTGGCTGACGCCGAGGGGAATCTTGACCTTGCCGGCGCAGCGCTCGGCGATCTTCACGGTGTTGTCGCAGGCGAGGCGGCCGATATCGCCGTACTCGCGCTCGAAGAGGCTGCGCATCTCGTCGGGGCTCTTGACGTAGATGTCCTCGGGATAGCGGAGGCGGTCCGGGTCGTTCTTGACCTTGCCCATCGAGATGCAGATGAGCGTGTCGTGGGCGTCGTGGTCCTCGGCCTTGAGGAAGTGGGAGTCGTTGTCGCAGACGAGGGGGAGGTTGAGTTCCGTCGCCAGACGGATCAGGTGCTTGTTGATCGAGTTCTGGTCGGCGACGTGGTGCTGGAGCTCGATGAAGAAGCGGCCGTTGCCGAAGACCCGGGCGTGCCAGGTGGCGCTCTCGACGGCCTTTTCCCAGTGCTTCTTGTCCTCGGTGCGCTCGAAGGCGAGGAGGTGGTCGCCGATCTCGCTGCCGAGATGGCCGTTGATGGCGATGAGGCCCCCGGAGTGTTTCTCGAGGAGTTCGCGGTCGATGCGGGGCTTGAAGTAGAAGCCGGTGAGGTAGGCCTCGCTGCAGAGCACGAGAAGGTTGTTCCAGCCGGCATCGTTCTCGGCCAGGAGGACGAGGTGGTATCCGCCGTCGCTGACGCCGGTGAAGGTGCGGTCGGTGCGCGGGCGGCCGGGGGGCGTGACGTAGGCCTCGACGCCGAGGATGGGGAGGACGCCGTGGTCTTTGCAGGTGAGGTAGAAGGTGGCGGCGCCGAAGAGGTTGCCGTGGTCGGTGACGGCGACGGCGTTCATGCCGAGTTCTTTGACGCGCTTGACGAGTTTGTCCACGCGGTTGCCGCCGTCGAGGAGGGAGAACTCGCTGTGGAGGTGGAGGTGGACGAAGCCGCCCTCGATGGGAGGGGCTGTCGGCGCGGCCACCGTGGATGTTGCTGGATCGGTTCCCATGGGTTGGCAAGCGCTCGCGAGGGGCCCGGAGGCCCGCGGGCCGACCTCGGCCGCGCTCGCCTCCATGCTGGTGGACGGTAGTCGGTGCGGGGGTGTGTTTTCACCAACCGCGCTTCGATCCACAGGGTTCCCGGGACTTAGCCGACAATCCTACCGCAAACCAAACACGGCTAATAATACTGCGGATCCTTGGAAGGCATCGAAACCCTCTTCGAATAGCGACCCCGGGTGTTGTCGGGGCGTGTAACTCGGTGTATTTTCTCAGGTTACGGGATTTCTTCCCACGGATCGCGAGCGGGGATTCCCGGGCGCGACCGATGCAGGGGCGGTACCTACACCAACTCAAACCGCCGGCGACAACTCAGGAACCAACCGGGACTCGCTCGTCCCGTCAAGCACCCTTCGGTGTCCCCGAAGGGTTCTTGTTTTCTTGATGGGCACGGCCAAGTTCGGGGTTAGCACCATGGGCCGAAATGGGGCGCGGGGTTCCCTACGATTGTGCGATGTCACGCGGGTGGTCAACAACGGTGTCCTCGACGTCCGGGCGGGCGTATCAGTTCGCGGTCCGGCAGCCCTCGTGGGTGGCGAGGGTGGCGGTGTTTGCCGCGCTGTTTGTGTTCGTGGCCGTGGTGGCGCTGCTGGTGATTCCCGCGCTGCTCATCGGGCTGGCGGTGTTCGTCGCGATGGCGCTGGTCGCGCGGGTGCGGGCGATGTTCCATCGGTTGCACTCGCCCAACGGAGCGCTGGATGGGCGGCGGAACGTGCGGGTGATTCCGCGGGAGTGATCAGAGCGGATCGGCGATGGCGGGGAACGCGGTGAGCCAGGCGTCGCGCAGGTCGTGCGCGACGCGGCCGGGCGTTGCGGCGGCGATTGCGTTGGCCTCGACTCTCACCACGGGCAGCACGCCCCAGCTGGAGTTGGTCAGCATGGCCTCGTCGGCGTCGAGGACGTCCTGCAACGTCACCATGCGGCGCTGGACCTGAAGGCCGAGACGCTCGGCCCGGCCGATGGCCCACTGGCGCGTGACGCCCGGGCGCACCGGGCTGGGCATGGCGGCGGAGTCCTTGCCGGCAACTTCCTGTTCCTCGCCGCGGGCGATGGGGGTGACGAGGTGCTCGCCCTTGACGAGCAGGAGGTTGCTGACGCAGCCGGAGCAGACATGGTTGGTGACGCCGAGGACGAGGGCCTCGGCCGCGCCCTTGGCGGAGGCCTTCTGGAGTTCGCGCAGGCGGGGCCAGTAGTTGAGGGTCTTGTGTCCCTCGAAGGGGTTGAGGGGGTTGGCGCGCAGGTCGGCGAGGGCGCAGGAGACGCCGCGCTCGAACATGGCGGCGGGGTACTCGGTCGCGGGCTGGGCGACGATCATGATGGTGGGATCGACGACGCGGGCCCGCTTGGTCTCCTCGGTTCCCTTGGAGAGGGCGGCCCCGAGCATGGCGAGGTCTCCGCCGGAGACGGTGAGGCGGACGCGGGCTCGCTCGAGGCCGGAGCGTTCCACGGTGGCGAGCACGGCCTGGCCGAGGGCCTCGGTACGCAGGATGTCGCTCAGGCCGAGTTCGCGGGCGGAGGAGGCGAGACGCTCGAGATGTTCGCCGAGGTGGAGGGCCCAGGTTTCGATCTCTTCGCCGTGGGAGCGGGGGCCCTCGATGCCGCGCCGGAGGACGCCGCCGAGCATGGTCTCGAAGAGGCCGACGGCGTGCTGGAATCCGGCGTCGAAGGCGGGGATGCGGGCCTCGGCGAGAGGAGGATCGCCCTCGGGACCGTAGAACTTGCCGTTGAGGAAGACGCAGGTGGACATCGCCCAAGGGTAGATCGGGGGGCGCACGCCGATGGCGGTTGTGGTCCGAATGCCCAGCCCGAGTCCCGCGCGGTGTGGGTGCCCGACCGGCCGGGGACCGGCGGGGCGCGCGGAGGGAGTTATCGCCCCCGGTCGCTCGCGCCGTCTGTGCCGTCCGCACCGCTCTTTGGCCCCAAGGCGGCACATCCCTCCCGGACGGCAGTCACCCCGCGCACGTTCCTTGCCGATGCTCGTTTGGATTGCCGGACGCGAACGAACGGCGGCTCGAACTCCTGGAGAAGATTCGTGGACAAAGCCAGCATCATCGGCCTGCTCGTCGGACTGGGCTGCCTGGGCTACGTGTTCACCGAGGTGAGCCACGGCAACTTCTCCATGTTCTATTCGCAAGAGGGCCTGTTGATGGTGGGCGGCGGGTCCATCTCGGTCACGTTCATGGCGATGCCCATGGACAAGATGAAGCAGGTGCCCAAGTACATCAAGCGGTTCCTGTTCCACAAGGGCAAGGGCGCGGCGGAGACGGTGACGATCATCTCGGCGATGGCGGAGAAGGCCCGTCGCGACGGCATCCTGTCGCTGGAGTCGGAGATCGCGAAGATCAACGACACGTTCCTGGCCAACGGGCTGAAGATGGCCGTGGACGGGTCGGCGCCGGAGGCGATCGAGCAGACATTGAGGATCGAGCTGGTGGCGATGGCGGACCGGCACAAGTCGGGCAAGAAGTTCTTCGACCTCATCAAGCTCTACGGGCCCGGGTACGGGCTGGTGGGAACGCTGGTGGGGCAGGTGGGCATGTTCGGGCAGCTGGGTTCGGGCAACATCGCCGCGCTGGGGCATGCGCTGGCCGTGGCCGTGGTGGCGACGATGTACGGGGCGATCATCGCCAACGCGATCGCTGGGCCGATCGGCGACAAGCTGGCGCTGCGTTCGGCGGAGGAGATGCAGGCCCGGGAGATGATGCTCCAGGGCATCCTGTCGATCCAGGCGGGGGACAACCCGCGCTCGACGATGGACAAGATGGTGGCGTTCATCCCGCAGTTCCAGCGGGGCAAGTTGAAGCTGGCGGCGTGAGGGCGGGGGGCACGGGCTTGGGGGATAGAACCGAGGATCGGCGATGTCGGACGAACACAAGGCAGAGCATGGCGCGGGCGAGGAGCACGGCGGTGGCGGCCATGGCGGCGGCCATGGCCACCACGGCGGGGCGCCGCACGGCGGGGGCGACCACGAGGAGCACGAGGGCGCGCCGGAGTGGTTGATTTCGTTCGCGGACAACGTGGCGCTGATGATGGGGTTCTTCGTGATTCTGCTGGCGATGAACATGCAGAAGCCCTCCACGGGCGGGATCGGCGGCGAGGGCAAGTATCCGAGCGAGACCACCCCGGAGATGGAGGACTTTGCGATCGCGATGCGCTCGGCGTTCAACCATCCGGTGGACATCAACTCCTCCGACCCGCACGAGGCTCCGCTGGTGCGGCGGCTTCGGGAGCGGGCCACGGAGGGGGGGCAGACCAGGCAGAAGGGCGTGGACGGCGACAAGGCCGACCTGCAATCGCTCCGGACGAGCAACTGGGTGCAGCCGGTGGCGATCGCGTACTTCAACGATCTCGACTCCGAGCTCAACGACGAGGGCAAGCGCTCGCTGGCGCAGGCGGCGGAGTTGGTGCGCGGGAAGAGCTGGATGGTGGACGTGCGCGGGCATGTGTCGGCGACGGAGGCCAACGGGAACCCGCAGCGGGCCATGCGGTTGGCGTACGACCGGGCCCTGGCCGCGTCAGAGGAACTCGTGAAGCAGGGCGTGGCCCGCGAGCAGCTGCGCGTCACGGGGTGCGCCGACAACGAGCGGGCCACGGGCCGGGCCGACAGCGTCCAGGGGCACCAGTCGAACCAGCGGGTGGAGGTCATCCAGACGCAGGAGACGATGCCGGGCGATCCGTACAGCAAGCCGGGCTCGTCGGGCGGGCGCTGATCGCGGCTATTGCTCGACCGCCCAGCCGTGGGGCTGGCAGGTCCGCTCGAGGCTCCCGTCGCTGTAGAGGTCCACCAGCCGGGGCATGTCGGACATCATTTCCGAGATGGAGCCCTCGTGCTTCTTGGCGATGGGGTCCTTGGGGCCGGTGATGGCGCACTTTTTCTTGTTCCAGCCCCAGATGTCGTGGTTGCCGATGCGGCGCTCGACGGGGAGGGAGCAATGGTCCTTGCGCGTGGTGTTCCAGGGGTCTCAGAGGGTTCGCGTGCGCGCGGCGTCCTGTGCGAACGAGTCCATGATCAGGTCGCCGCCGGTGAGAACGAGCTCGGGTTTGTCGGCGAGGCTCCGGAGGTGGTGGAGGCATTGGGCGACGCGGAGGACTCGCCCGCGCGCGGGGGGCGGGGCCGGCGTTGGGGGAGGTTCGCCGGCCATGGGGCGCCGGGCGATGCGGCCCGAGCCGAGCGTCAACCCGAGGTCTCCGGCGAGGGCGCCGGCCTTGAGCACGTCACGACGATTCATCTCGATGGGTATGGGTTGCTCCGAGCCCCCACACCAGAGACCTCCGCACACTTTGGCAGAGGTCGGCCGAGAGTGCGGTGCACAGACTCGACCACTACGGCCGCCACCGTGGCCTACCTGCCGGCGGGGCTGCCGCCCTTGCGGGGGTCGCAGGCGGCGTCCCAGCCCTTGTCGGTCTTGCGGATGAACTGGACGCAGGCGTGGTCGGTGGGCGGGCCGGGCCGTTGCTGGTGGTGGAGTTTGGACATCCAGAGCGGCACGGCGAGGCCGTTCCAGGTGCCGGGGTAGTTCTCCTCCATCTCGAGCATGTTGGGCATCCATTGGTGGTGGAGGCGGGGTCGGGAGACGGACTGGGCCGCGTCGAGAGAGAGGAGGTAGGAGCTGAGGAGCACCTGGGTGGTGCCGGTGATGATGCGCGGGCCGCCGCTGGCGCCGACGACGGCATCGACCGCGCCGTCGTTTGTGAGCACGATGGTGGGGGTCATGCTGCTCAGGGGGCGCTTGCCGGGGGCGGGGAGGTTTTTGGGAGATTGGACGAGGCCGAAGGCGTTCTTCTGGTCTCGTTTGGTCGTGAAGTCGTCCATCTGGTCGTTGAGGATGAAGCCGAACTCGGGGACGGCGACGAGGGAGCCGAAGGTGAGGTTGATGGTCTCGGTGCAGGAGACCGCGCCGGCGCGCGAGTCGGCGACGCAGAGGTGGCTGGTGCCGCCGTCGTCGTTGGCGCCGGCGGGTTCGGCGGCGCGGGTTCCGTACATCTCCGGGGCCATGGCCTGGGTGGGGAACATGCTCAGCGAGCGCTCGAGGAGGTACTCGTCGCTGAGGAGGCGTTCGACGGGGACGTCGACGAAGGCGGGGTCGGCCATCCACTCGGCACGGTCGGCGAAGGCGTGCTTGAAGGACTCGATCATGACGTGGGTGTACTGGGGCCACTCGCCGGCGGCGATGAGCTTTGTGGAGTCGCGGCGCTGCATGATGCCGAGGGTCTCGCCCATGGCGACGCCGCCGCTGGAGGGCGGGGGCATGGTGATGAGGGTGCGGCCGAGGAGGCCGGAGTCGATGCGGAGCGGCTGGACCTCGGAGACCCGGTAGTTTCGCAGGTCGCCGATGGTGAGCAGGCCGTCGGCCTTGGCCGCGGCGGCGCAGATGGCCTTGCCGAGGTCGCCGTTGGTCAGGGCGTCGATGCCGTCGCGTGCGATCAGCTCGAGGGCGCGGGCCTGTTCGGGGAGCACGATGCGATCGCCGAGAGAGATCTTGCCGGAGCCGAGGAATCGCTCCCAGGTGAACGCGAAGCGCGTCTTCCAGTCTTTGTGGTCGGGGGACTCGAACTTGGCGATGGTGTCCTTGGCGGCCTTGGCGTAGGCCTCGTCGGCGGTGAAGCCGTCGCGTGCGGCGTGGATGGCGGGGGCGAGGACGTCGGCTCGCTTCATTGTTCCGTACTTGTCGAGGGCGTAGAGCAGGCCGGCGATGGTGCCGGGGGTGGCCACGGCTTTCCCGGCGCGGCGGGGGGCGTCGTCGTCGAGGGGCTCGAAGAAGTCGGGGCCGACGGCGGCGGGGCACGTCTCACGGTAGTTGATGGCGGTGGTGACGGCGGGTTTGGCCGCGCGGGCGGGGAGCACGATGACCATGAATCCGCCGCCGCCGATGCCGCAGGAGAAGGGTCGAACGACGCTGAGGGTGAAGCTGGCGGCGACGGCGGCGTCCACGGCGTTGCCGCCCTTGGCGAGGATGGCCGCGCCCGCGGCGGAGGCGATGGGGTGATCGGCGGCGACGGCGTGGCGCGGGAAGGTCCGGGCGAACGAGGGTTGCTCCGGCGCGTCGGCTTGCGACGCGGGGCTGGAGAGCACGATGGCCAGGCCGGCACAGAGGATGGAGGGGGATCGGCGGGGCGCGGAGGTGCTCATGCGCGCAGTCTATGGGAGCGGGGGCGTGGCGCGTTTAGCGCCATCGGACGCGGACGATGACGGGGCGGTGGTCGGAGCCGAAGTCCTCGCCCGTGCGGGCCTCGACGCACTCGAGGGTGTCTCGAAGGAGGGCGTGGTCGAGGCGGATGCCCGGGGCCCAGCGGAGGACTCCGGTGCGGGGCCAGGTTGAGCCGCGCCACCACCCGGCCTGTGATTGCGCTTCCGAGAGCCCGGCGGCTCGCAGGCCGGAGAGCGTTCCGGTTCGGCGGGCGGTGTTGAAGTCGCCGAGGAGGAGGTCGGAGCGGTCGTCGCGGGCGGTATCGCCGAGCCAGGCCGCGAGGCGGGCGGCTCCGGCGCGCTGGTGCTGGAAGTAGGTCCGGCCCACCGGGGGGAGGAGGTGCACGTTTGTGATCTGGAGGGGCCGGCGATCGTGGATGATGGTGAAGGTGATCTGAGGTTCGGCGAAGCCGGGAACGGGCGGGAATGTGCGCGGGGTGCCTACGAGGGCCCGCTTGCAGAGGACCGCCTGGCCGAAGGCGTCGTCGCGAGGTTGTTCGATGGGGTGGGGGTAGACCGTGCGCAGTTCTCCACCCAGCGAGCGCTCGGCTTGCGGGGTCCACTCCTGGAACACCAGCACATCGGGAGACTCGGCCCCGATCTGCTCGAGGAGCAGACCGGCGTCGCTGTGGCCGTACATGAGGTTGATGCTCATGATTTTGAGGACCTCGCCCGAGCCGGCCGGTGAGCGATGGGGCCAGAGGCCGGGGAGTTCGGGGGCCGCGCCGAGGGCGAGCACGAGCGCGGCGGCGAGGGCGAGTCGCCGTCGCCGGGCCAGCAGGCCCAGGGCGATGGCGGGGAGCATGGCCAGAGCGGCGTGGTAGGCGAAGGTTTGGGACATGAAGGCCGCGTAGTGGGCGGTGAGCATGCGCGGGCCGACCTCGGCGAGGGTGTCGGACCGGGCCAGGGCCAGGGTGGCGACAGACGCGCCGGCGAGCACTCCCAGCCAGGCCAGACCCGCGAGGAGCGGCCAACGGGGTCGGGAGCGGGGGTGGGAGTCGGCCATGGAAGGCACTCTACCGGACGGGGGCGGGCGGGGTTCGGCGCGAGTCTCCGCTTTGGGGGTCGGCCGGCGGCGGAGTTCGGGATTCGGTGGCCCGCCCCGCAATGGCGGGGCATGTCTGCGACATTGGATGTCGGGCAGTTCCCTGTGCCGAGGAGGTTTGGCGCGGGCGTTCTTCGAAAGGACCTTGCATGCGCGCCGTTGGTTTTCCGGCTGTATTCGCTCTCGTGCTCGCCGCCTTTGTGTGCGCTCCGGCTCGGGCGGCGTTCCACCTGTACAGCATCGCCGAGTTCTTTTCGAGCGCCGACGGGAGCGTGCAGTTCATTCGGCTGCACAGCGACTTTGGCAGCCAGAACTTTGTTGCGGGCGTGACGATCACCTGCTTCGACGGCTCGACGACCCACACGTTCACGTTCCCGTCGAACCTGGTGGGGAACACGGCGAACACCGATGTTCTCATCGCGACGGCCAACTTCGGATCGCTGCCGGGAGGCGTGGCTCCGGACTTCGTCATCCCGGCCGGGTTCATCTTCGTGGGCGGGGGCACGCTGACGTTTGCGCCGGGCGCGGTTGCGTCGGTGGTGTACGGGGCGCTGCCGACGAACGGGCAGTTGTCGGTGAACGCGGCCGGGCAAACCGCCGTGAACACGCCGGCGAACTTCGCGCGTCGGAGCGGTTCGGTGAATGTGCCGCCCGGTTCGTGCTGCGTTGGCGCGGCGTGCTCGGTCACCGTCGAGGTCTCGTGCTCGGGCGCGTGGACCGACGGGGGCATGTGCGAGCCCGATCCGTGCGGACCGCCGCCGGCGGGAGTGTGCTGCATCGGCGCGACATGCCGGGTATCCACGGGCGCGAACTGCGTGGGGGCGAGCACGGTCTTTGTGAGCGCGGGGGCCTGCAACGCGCCGGGCGATCACGTGCAGCCGTGCTGCCACGCGGACTTCAACCACATCAACGGGCTGACCGTGCAGGACATCTTTGAGTTTCTCAACGCGTGGTTTGCGGGCGACCTCGGGGCGGACATCGACGGCAACGGCTCCGGCCCGCTGACCGTGCAGTCGATCTTCTCGTTCCTGAACGTGTGGTTTGCCGGTTGTTGAAACCGGCCTGCGACCGTCCGATAAGCCCATCCACACCGCCCCGCCTGAGGGTTCCATGTGTCCCTGGCGGGGTGTTTTTTCGCGCGGGCCAACGGGATCATGGGCCGGGCGTCTGGAATGGAGCGGCCCCGGTTCGGGGGGAACATTCGACGATCCGGAGCGAATAGTCTGCGAGACCGGGGATATTGCGCAATCTCGCGGGGCGGACGCGGTCTTCTCCGGTTTGCCAGCCGATTTCTGACTGGCAATCCGCATCCCAGCGGGCATGCTCATGTGCCGACCGGCGATCCTGGGCCGCGTCGGAACTCGAAAGGACGATTCGTCATCATGCGTTCGCGGCGGTGCGCAAACATGTGTGTTCGGGCTCTGGTGGTGATGTCGCCGCTGGGGCTTTGCGCGCTTCCGGTCGCGGCCGACGATGCCCCCGCGGAGTCTCCCCTGATGGCGGCGATCGACCGGGCCGCGGCCCGTGATCCGGAGCCTGCGCCGGCGCGGCTGCGCCTGCTGGCGCGGATGCAACTCTCGACGGCGTGCTATCCCGGGAACCTGACGGGCGCGCAGCTCGACGAGATGATCGCGCAGACGATGCTCATGCCGCCGGGGGCCCAGGGCGGGTTTGGGCCGCGGTTTATCGCCGACACGAAGAGCTGGCTGGGGGCGGGGCAGATCGGGGACGGGAACACGTCGCGTCCGGCGGTGCTCACGTATTCGTTTCCGGACGACGGGACGACGTGGGGGCACACGTGCTCGGGGTATCTGACGGGGCCGAACGATCTTGGCGCCCGGCTGACGGGGACGTTCACGTTTCTGGATCGCGGGCGGGAGTTCGTGCGGTCGGCGCTGGCGGCGTGGCGCTCGGTGGGGGGGCTGGCGTATCTCGAGGTTGAGGACGACGACGCGCCGCTGGACCTGGACCCGACGCACCCGACGACGCGCGGGGACATCCGCATCGGCGGGTGGGGCTTCGGCGGGAGCGCGGCGATCCCGTCGGGGCCGCTGGCGTACAACGCGTTGCCCAACAGCCCCGTCGCCGCGTGCAGCGGCGGGGACATGACGATCAACACGAACTACTTCACGGGGGCGTACTTCAACAACACGACCTCGGGCAACTTCCTGTATTTTCGCAACACCATCGGGCACGAGCACGGGCACGGGCTGGGGTACTTCCACACGGTGCCGTGCAACCAGACGAAGCTGATGGAGCCGCAGATCCACACGGTGGTGAGCCTGCTCTCGCCGGACGACATCCGGGGGGCGATCCGCCACTACGGCGACCGGAACGCGAGCGGGGCGGGGGACCACTCGTCGGCGACGGCGAAGAACTACGGCAACCTGACCACGCCGGCGGTTCGGTCGGTCATCGAGCGCGATCTGGGGGTGAACGGGAACACGGTGGTCGTTCCCACGCAGCCGGTGACGATTCTCACCGAGGAGGATTGGTACACGTTCACGCTGGACTCGACGCAGAGCGTGACGATCTCGGCCGCGCCGACGGGGTATGCGCCGGTGGGCTCGTGCTGCGCCGTCGGGGCGTGCGCGGTGACGACGCAGGTGAACTGCACGGCGGCGTGGACGATCGGGGGGACGTGCAGCGGGACGGCGTGCGTGGGGCCGACGCTGCCGACGACGTGCTCGGGCGGGACGAGCGATCCGACGTGGTGCCAGGGGGCGCAGTCGTCGTCGTGCTCGGGGACGACGGGCGTGATCAACGCGCAGAACGCGGGGAATCTGGCCCTGGAGTTGCGGGCGTCGAACGGGACGACCATCCTGAACTCGGCGAACTCGAGCACGCTGGGCGTGACCGAGTCGGTGGTGGCGTCGCTGGGGGCTGGGACGTACTACGTCAGGGTGCAGGACGCGGGCGGCGCGTCGTCCTCGAACCAGGTGGTGCAGACCTACGACCTGACGATCCGCGTGGGCACGAGCAAGGCCCCGCCGTTCGTGATCGCGGGGCTGCAGCGCAAGCGGGTGCGGGCGGACACGGTCTGCCAGTTCATCGGCAACCACAACTCGTACGCGACCGAGCCGGGGGCCACGCTTTCCAACGGGGGCTTCGCGTGGGACCTCGACGGCAACGGCACGTACGAGACCAATGGGCAAACCCAGCCGCAGTTCACGTATCGATCGAACGGGACGTTCAACGTGACGCTCCGCGTCACCGACTCGTTCGGGTCGGCGGCGGCGGACACGATCCAGGTGGTGGTGTTCGGGGCGACGACGACGATCACGGGCGCGAGTCCGTCCTCGTCGTCGCAGGGCGTGACGATTCCGGTCACCATCGTGGGGTCGAACTTCAAGGGCGTGGCGAGCGCCTCGCAGGTGGCGGTGTCGGGGACGGGCGTCGCCGTGATCGGCACGCCGGTGCCCAACGCGCTGGGAACAAACATCACCGGCCTCTCCTTTGTCATCGCACCGGGCGCCGCGCCGGGCGACCGCGACATCACCATCAGCAACTCAGACGGCGCCGGGGCTTCGGGCACGGGCACGCAGGTCTTCACGGTGACGGGCACGGTGACCACCGGCGCGTGCTGCGCGGCCAGCGGATCGTGCGCCCTCACCGACCAGCCCTCGTGCGCGGGCGTGTTCCAGGGGCTGGGGACGGCCTGCTCGCCCAACACCTGCCCGCAGCCGAGCGTGGCGTGCTGCGCGCCGGACGGGGCGTGCACGTTTGTGACGGCCGCGGCGTGCGGGGGCGCGCCGGGGGTGTTCGGTTCATCGTGCTCTCCCAACGCGTGCCCGCAGCCGAGCGTGGCGTGCTGTGCGACGGACGGGACGTGCACGTTCGTGGCGGGCGCGGCGTGCGGGGGCACGCCGGGGGCGTTTGGATCGACGTGCAACCCGAACACGTGCCCGCAGCCGACCGGGGCGTGCTGCATCGGCGTGGTGTGTGACGTGCGGGGCGCGGGCGCGTGCACGGGGCCGTTCACGCGGTTTGTCGGGATCGGGGCGGCGTGCAACGCCCCGGGCAACCGGCTCGCGCCGTGCTGCTCGGCGGATTTCAACCAGAACGGCGTGCTGACCGTCGATGACATCTTCGACTTTCTCAATGCCTGGTTCGCGGCGCTTCCCGGAGCGGACTTCAACGGCGGGGGCCTGGCCGTTCAGGACATCTTCGACTTCCTCAACGCGTGGTTTGGCGGATGCTGAGTCCGGAAGGCCCGGTGCGCCGGCGCGGCCCGGGGCGGCCGCAATCGAGCGGACTGGACTCCTACCATCCGCCCCATGACCTCTTTGCAATCTCCCTCCACCCATTTCTCGCGATACGACATCGGCCGGCGCGTGCGCGTGGTGCAGCAGACGCCGCGCTTGCAGGGCGTTATCACCACGACCGTCGAGGGGGTGATCCTCGCGTTCGGCCAGCAGAAGACCGGGTCCTGGTACGCGCACGGGAAGGACGACAAGCTGTGGATTGATCGCCTGCAACTGCGCAAGGTGGACGGGGAGATCGTGTACCTGAATCTCGACCGCAACTCGGTTGTCGAGGACGCCGACGTGGCCGCCTCTGGAAGCCCGGCCAAGCCGGGAGCGTCGCGCTGACAGTTCTTCGCTCCTCCTCTCTCTCCGGAGCCCGCTCGTTGTCCATCACCACCCGCACGCTCGCCTGCGGCATGCCGCTGCTCATGGAGCCGATGTCCGGCGTTCGGTCGGCGGGGATCACGTGGCTGCTTCCCGCGGGGACCGCGGCCGACCCCGAGAATCGGCAGGGGCTGGGCACGCTGTGGTCGGAGTTGCTGCTTCGCGGGGCGGGGGACCTCTCGTCGCGCCAGCAGGCGGATGCGTTCGACATCCTGGGCGTGTCGCGCGGGGCGGACGTTTCGACGCTGCACATGCGGGTGAGCGCGACGCTGCTGGGGTCGCGGATTCTGGAGGCGCTGCCGCTGATCGTGGAGATGGTGCGCCGGCCGCGGCTGGAGGAGGAGGCCATCGAGGCGTCGCGCGATCTGGCGCTGCAGTCGCTCGACGGTCTGAAGGACGATCCGCAGGAGCGGGCGGTGCTCACGCTTCGGGAGCGGCACAACCCGCCGCCGCTCAATCGCAGCGGGCTGGGGACCGTGGAGGGCTTGACGGGGGCGACGCGCGAGGACCTTGCGGGGTATTGGGCCGAGCGGGCGCGGCCGCGGGGCTCGATCGTGGCGATCGCGGGGGACCTGGAATCGGCGGGCGGGCCGGACCTGATCACCAAGCGCCTGGATGCGCTGCTGCACGGGTGGGCGGGGGAGGCGGCCCCGGTCGTGGCGGCGCCGTCGCCGACGCGCGGGACGTACCACCATCTGGCGGACAAGTCGTCGCAGGTGCAGATCGTGCTCATGCACGACGCGCCGGCGGAGCCGAGCCCGGATTCCAAGCTCGAGCGGTTCGTGGCCTCGACGCTCTCGGGCGGGATGGGGGCGCGGCTGTTCACCGAGGTGCGGGAGAAGCGGGGGCTGTGCTATTCCGTGAGCGAGTCGTACGCGGCGGATCGGGACTATGGGCGGTGTCTGGCGTACGTCGGCACGACGCCGGAGCGGGCCCAGGAGTCGCTGGATGTGCTCGTGGGCGAGTTGCGGCGGGTATCGACGCCGGCGGGGAGGGTGACGCCGGAGGAGTTCCAGCGGGCGATGGTGGGCATCCGATCGAGCCTGGTGTTCTCGGGCGAGAGCACCGGGGCGCGGGCGTCGGGGCTTGCGGGGGACATGCACCGGCTGGGGCGGGGGCGGACGCTCGACGAGATCGAGGCCCAGTACGCGGCGATCACGCTGGATCAGGTGAACGACTATCTGGCGCGCCGGGAGATGGGGCCGGTGACGATCGTGACGCTGGGGCCGGGGGAGTTGCGACCGCCGGAGTGAGCGGTTCGATCATCGTCTTCGTTGGCTCGTTGGCCGGGTGGTGTTCCGGGGGACCGCCACTGGCGAACAAACCGCCAGCGCCCCCCGCTGCCCGATACACTCGGCCCACATGGATTCGGGCCATCCCCACCCCCCACTGCTTCGGCGTCTGGCGCGGCTGACCTCCGCGTACGCGTTGTGGTCGGTGCTGATGCTCGTTCTCGGGGCGGTGCTGATCTATCCGATCATCCTGACCGTGAGCGGGGCGATGTTCGAGAAGGGCGCGGACGGGGCCTCGCACTTCACGCTCAAGCACGTCTCGATCGCGCTCTCCGATCCGGGCATCCGGGAGTGCCTGTTCAACTCGGTGAAGATGGCGTGCACGACGACGACGCTGTGCATTCTGGTGGCCGTGCCGCTGGCGATTCTCTCGGCCAAGTACATCTACCCGCTCAAGGGCGTGTTCAATGCGCTCGTATTGGTGCCGCTGATTCTGCCGCCGTTTGTGGGGGCGATCGGGATGTCGGCGCTGCTGGGTCGCGAGGGGGCGATCAACGCGGTGCTGGGGCATGTGGGCATCGGGATGATCGATTTTCTGGGTCATGGGAAGTTCTGGGGGTGCGTGATCGTGGATGCGCTGCACCTGTATCCGATCATCTACCTGAACGCCGCGGCCGCGCTGGCGAACCTTGACCCGGCCCTGGAAGAGGCGGCGGACAACCTGGGGTGCGGGCCGTGGAAGAAGCTCTTCACGATCACGCTGCCGCTGATCCGGCCGGGGGTGTTCGCGGGGGCGACGATCGTGTTCATCTGGGAGCTCACCGAGCTGGGGACGCCGGTGATCTTTGACTACTCGCGGGTGATGTCGGTGCAGGTGTTCAACAAGCTCAAGGAGGTGGAGGCGAGCCCGGAGCCGTACGCGCTGGTGATCATCATGCTGGTGATGGCCGTGGGGCTGTACGCGCTTGGCAAGTACTTCCTCGCCGGGAAGGCGTACGCGATGTACTCGAAGGCGTCGCGGGCGGCGACGGAGACGCGCCTGACGGGGTTGAGGGCGTGGGGGGCGACGGGGCTGTTCATCCTGGTGACGGCGTGCGCGTTGCTGCCGCACTTCGGGGTGGTGATGACGGCGCTGTCGTCGCCGGGGCAGTGGTACCAGAGCGTGCTGCCGCGCTCGTTCACGCTGCACAACTTCCAGGAGGCGCTGAGCCATCCGGACGCGTTCGCGTCGATCGTGAACTCGCTGCAACTCTCGGGCGCGGCGGTGGTGATGGCGGCGGTGTTCGGGCTGCTGGCGGCGTACGTGATCGTGCGGACGCCGATCAAGGGTCGGCACGTGCTGGACGCGATGTGCATGCTGCCGCTGGCGGTTCCGGGGATCGTGGTGGCGTTCGGGTATGTGGCGATGTCGCTCAAGTGGCCCTTCGGGGAGGGGAACCCGCTGTCGTTCATCAGCATCCTGGGCAACGCGCCGGCGCCGTTGATTCTGATCGCGATCTCGTACGGCGTTCGGCGCATGCCGTACATCGTGCGGGCGGCGGTGAGCGGACTGGAGCAGACCAGCGGCGAGCTGGAAGAGGCGGCGATGAACCTGGGGGCGACGCGGTTCGTGGCCGTGCGGAAGGTGATCCTGCCGCTCATCACGGCGAACATCGTGGCCGGGTGCCTGCTGGCGTTCTCGTTCGCGATGCTGGCGGTGAGCGAGCCGCTGCTGATGGCGCAGCAGCAGAGCCAGTTTCCCATCACCAAGGCGATTCTGTCGTTCGCGAACCGGCTGGCGGACGGGCCGTTCATCGCCAGCGCGATGGGGGTGTGGGGGATGATGCTGCTGGCGGTGACGCTGGTGGGGGCGTCGATATTGCTGGGCAAGAAGATGGGGTCGATCTTCCGGGTGTGAGCGGGGCGGAAATGCCACCGGCTCGCCGTCAGGCGAGCCGGTGACCGAGGAAAAAAGGTGGTCGGTTTGGAGGTCGGATGCGGCCTCGCCCCCCCGGCATCCCCTTGGATGCCCGTCGCGTTTCGACCGTGCTGATACGAACGATTCGGGCTCGCGGATCTTCGCCCGTTTGCTCACTTCATTCCGCACGCGTGCTGAGCAGGAGAAACGCGGCGCGGACGTGGGACTCGAGCGTCTGGGCCCCGCCGACGGCGAGTCTGAGCACGAACCTTGCAGCCGTCGCGGCATCGCCACCGATCGCCGGCAGCACGGTGTGCGTGAGGTACACCTTCCCGGACGTGTTTACCGCTTCCATGAGCCTGCGGTTTCGCGCGTCGGTCAGATTCGGGGACTCCCCGGGGCGGGGGCGGAGGCGGAAGCAGACGAGGCTCACCGTTCTCGGGGCGACGATCTCGAAGCGCTCGTCGCCCTTGAGCAGCTCCTCGAAGAGCGCGCCGAGGCGCACGTGCTCGCGGATGTACGCACGCAGTCCCTCGACGCCGTAGTGGCGGATAACCATCCAGAGTTTCAGGGCGCGGAAGCGGCGGCCGAGGGGGATCTGCCAGTCGCGGTAGTCGATGACCTTGCCGCTCTGGGTCGCGGCGTTTCGCAGGTATTCGGGGGTGATGGAGAGAGCCGAGGTGAGGGCGTTGCGGTCGCGGACCCAGAAGCAGGAGCAGTCGAAACTGGTGAGCATCCATTTGTGGGGGTTGAAGCAGAAGGAGTCGGCGAGGTCGAGGCCGCGCGACATCCAGCGGAACTCCTCGCAGAGCAGGGCCGCGCCCGAGAAGGCGGCGTCCACGTGCAGCCATGCCCCGTGCCGGGCGCACTCGCGCCCGGTTGCCTCCACGGGATCGACGGCCGTAGAGCCGGTGGTGCCGATGGTGGCGCACACGAACAGGGGGACGCGCCCGGCGGCGGCGTCCTCGGCCATGGCCGCGCCGAGGAGGTCGGATCGCATGGCGTAGTTCGCGTCGGTGTCGATGAGGCGGACGTGGGTGCGGTCGTCGAGGGAGGATGCGAGGCCGGCGATCATGGCGGCCTTGATGACCGAGGAGTGGGCCTGGGTGGAGGCGTAGATCATGGCGTGGCGCGGTGGGCGCTTCCGGGCATCCGCACCGTCGCGATGGCGGGCGACCACGAGGGCCGTCAGGACGGCCTCGCTGGCCGTGGAGTGGATGACCCCGCCGCCGGTGGATGTGGAGAGGAACGAATCCGGAAGCCCGAGCATGGCGGCGAGCCAGTCGAGGACACGGGTTTCCATTTCCGTGCACGCGGGGCTGGTGGCCCAGAGCATGCCCTGCACGCCGAGGCCGGTGGAGATGATGTCGCCGATGATGGCGGGGAAGGAGCCATTGGCGGGGAAGTAGGCGAAGAAGTTGGGGGACTGCCAGTGGGTGAGGCCGGGAAGGACGACGCGGTCGAGGTCGTTGAAGATCGCGTCCCACGAATCCCCGCGCGACGGCGGGGCGACGGGCATCTTGGCCGCGGTTTCGCCCGGGGCGAGCGGGCAGAGCACCGGGCGCTCGTCGAGGGCCTCCAGGTAGTCGGCCACGAGGTCCACGGCGCGGCGGCCGAGGCGTCGGAACTCGGCGGGCGTCATGTGGGGGATGCTCATGAGAGACGGTAGCAACTCAGGTTGTGGCGCGCCGGGCGGGGCGACGCGATGAACGCGCTCGCCACGCCGCGTGGGAGAATCTCCGCGGAATATCGTGGCCGGCGGAGTTTGCCCCTATCGTTGGGGCACCGCGAACGGAGGCCCCCATGAGCAAGACCGCCGTCGTCCTGATCGCCGATGGGACCGAGGAGATCGAGGCCATCACCCCGGGGGATGTGCTCAATCGGGCGGGCATCGACGTCACCTATGCGGGCGTGTCGTCGCCGGGGGAGCCGGAGCGTATCGACTTTGTGGGCGGGCATCACGTGCCGCTCAAGGCCGACTGCCCGATCGAGGAGCTCGGGGAGATTCTCTTCGACGCGCTCATTCTTCCCGGCGGGGCCCGTGGGGCGGAGAACCTGCACAAGTCGCAGGCGGTGACGGACTTGATCATGCGGCACGTGGCGGCGGAGAGGCTCATCGCGGCGATCTGTGCCGCGCCGGCGGTGGTGCTCGCTCCGCTGGGGCTTCTGGAGGGGAAGCACGCCACGTGCTTTCCGGGGCTTGAGCGGCGGTTCTCGCCGGACGTGAAGCACTGCGACACGCGCGTGTGCGTGGACGGGAAGCTCATCACGAGTTGTGCGCCGGGGACGGCGATGGAGTTCTCGCTCAAGCTCGCGGAGCTGCTCACGGGGGCGCAGGTGGCGCTGAGGGTTGGCCATGCGATGATGGTGCAGAACATGTAGGCCCGACAGGCGGAACGCGATGAACCCCGACGACGACATCTGCCTGTGCTTCCATGTCTCGCTGCGGAAGATCCGCTCGTATCTGGCGCGGGAGAATCCGCCGGTGGCCTCGCTCATCAGCGAGTGCCTCGGCGCGGGGACGGGGTGCCAGTGGTGCGTGCCGTTTCTCAGGCGCCTGCACCAGATGCACGTGGAGGGGAAGGTGCCCGACCTGCGCGTCTCGCCGGAGCAGTACGTGAGCGCGCGGCTCTCGTTCCACAAGACCGGCGAGCGGGATCCGGGCGTGGTGAGCGACTCGCCCGCGGAACCGTCTGGCCCCCCCACCTCTCCGGGCGAAGCGGACGAACGGGCGTGAGGCCAACGAGAAACCGGAGCGCCTGGTGCGCTCCGGTCGTGGTCTTGCTGAGATGAAACCGCGTCGGATCAGGCCTCGAGTTCACGCAGGGCCAGGCCGTACTCGGTGAGCTTGTCCTTGACTTCCTGGAGCGAGGTTGCGCCGAAGTTCTTGACGCCCATGAGCTCGGCCTCGGTGTGGGCCACCAGATCGCCGAGGGACTGGATGTTCAGGAGCTGCAGGGCCTTGCGGGCACGCACGGAGAGGCTCAGGTCGGTGACGGGCTTGGCCAGCGCGGCCTCGTTGCCGGAGCCCTTGAGCTGGTCGAGCAGGCGGCGGCGGGCGGCGCGGTGGGCGTCCTCGACGCCCTGGCCCAGTCGCAGGCCCTTGCTGGCGAGCATCTGCTTGATCTCGACGAGGGAGGAGTCGCCGAAGTTCTTGTAGGCGAGGAGCTCGGCCTCGGTGGTGCGGAGCAGGTCGCCGAGCGTGCGGATGTTCATCTTCTTGAGGCACGTGCGGGCGCGGACCGAAAGCTCGAAGTCGGTGACGGGGACGTCGAGGAGGGCGTTGCGCTTGAGGCGGTCCTTGTCGCCGTCGTCCTCGACGTGCATGTCCTTGGAGGCGCCGATGTCCTTCATGTACAGGCGGGCGCGGGGGTGGTTGGGGTTGGTCTCGAGGATCTGCTTGAGCGTGCGCTCGGCGCGGTGGTAGTCGCCGCGGTCTTCGAGGAGGACGGCGAGGTTGATGAGGGCGTTGATGGGCGCGGGCGGGTTCTCGCAGGCGCGCTCGTACATGGCGATGGCCTCGTCCTCTTCGCCGACGAGGTCGAGGAGGTAGCCGAGGCGGAAGAAGATGTGCGAGTTGTTGGGATCGGCGGCCGCGGCGCGCCGGTACTCGGAGACCGCGCCGGCCTTGTCGGCGCGCTGGTAGGCCTCGTCGCCCTTCCTGGCGTGCTCGGCGGCCTGCTTCGCGTTTCGTTGCGCCTCGCCGGCGCCGATGACCATGTCCAGAGCGCTGTTGCTGCTCATGCTCGGGTTCTCCCGTAAGATTGCGTGTGGATTGAAGGGGGGAAGGATAGGCGCGGGCCGTTTGATCTGCCGGAGCGCGATCGGCCCCGGCCGTGCGTTGCGGGCGGGCCCGACCGCCCGGAGCCCGACCGGGGGAACGGGGGACACCCCCCGCTCGTATCCTCCCCCGTGCTCACCCTGACCGTCATCCAGGGCCCGGACAAGGGCCGCAAGTTCGAGCTGAGCTTTGAGATTCCCCAGCTCATCGGCCGGTCGAGCGAGGCCCTTCCCATCGGCGATACCACGGTTTCCCGGCGGCACGCCGAACTGACCCCTGACGGCAAGCAGTGGTATATCCGCGACCTGTCGAGCCAGAACGGGACGTGGGTGAACGGGATCCGCATCGCGGGGAGGCAACTGCTCAAGCCCGGAGACCAGGTGCGCACCGGCTCGACGCTCTTTGTCTTCGGCACCTCGGACGAGGAGGACGAGCTGGACCTGATCCGCGTGCTGCGACCGGACCAGATCGACGCGACCGTGGAGCGGCGGATTCCGTCGAACGACGACTCGGTGATTCTCGCGGAGCCGGAGCCGCGCAGCGCGGCGGTGCACCACCTGCAGGTGATCTACCGCCTGACGGCCCTGACAAGCCAGCAGACCAACCGGGACGATTTGCTTCGGGCGGTGATGGAGCTGGTGTTCAACGAGCTCCAACCGGAGCGGGGGTTCATCGTGCTGTGCTCGAGCGTGGCCAGCGCGGACCCGGAGGTGCCCGCGTGGCACCCGGCGGTGGTGAAGCACAAGACGGCGCCGGCGGACAAGAAGGACGCCCGGATCCACATCTCTCGGACGATCCTGAACCACGCGCTCAAGCACGCCGAGGGGGTGCTGAGTTCCAACGCCATGAACGATCCCCGGTTTGCCAAGGGGGACAGCGTGCAGCGGTTTGCGATCCGCTCGGCGCTGTGCTCGCCGATCGAGTTTGCCGGGAGGGTGTCGGGGGCGATCTACGTGGATTCCTCGATCGCCAACTACACGTTCACGCAGGAGCAACTGGCGCTGCTCAACGCGATCGCGCGGCACACGGGGCTGGCGCTGGCGAATGCCGAGGCGTACGCGAAGAAGGTGCAGACCGAGCGGCTGGCCGCGACGGGCGAGACCGTGGCGGTGCTCTCGCACTCGATCAAGAACATCCTGCAGGGGCTGCGCGGCGGGGCGGACGTGGTCGAGATGGGATTGAAGAGAGAGGACCTGAAGATCTCGCGGGGCGGGTGGGCGATACTCAAGCGGAACATCGATCGGATCATGGCGCTGACGCTGAACATGCTGGCGTATTCGCGCCCGCGCGTGCCGGAGTATGAGCTCACGCGGATCGGCGACCTGCTGGAGGAGTGTGCGCAGTTGCTCACCGACCAGTGCCAGGCCCGGCAGGTGGCGCTCATCGTGGACGCGGACGCGGAGATGCCGCCGGTGATGATCGATCCGCACCTGCTGCACCAGGCGATCGTGAACCTGATGGTGAACGCGGTCGAGGCGGTGGAGCCGAAGATCGGCGCGGTGACGGTGAGGGCGTCGTACATCGTCGAGCCGGCGCGCGGCGCTCCGCCCGGGGCGACGGGGCGGCCGATGGTGCGGATCGACGTGATCGACAACGGCCCGGGGATCGGGCGCGAGCGGCAGGCGCAGATCTTCGAGCCGTTCCACTCCACCAAGGGGATCAAGGGGACGGGGCTGGGACTGACGGTGACCAAGCGGATCGTGGAGGAGCACCGGGGGCGCATCCTCGTCGAGAGCGATGAGGGGCGCGGGGCGACGTTCACGATCCTGATCCCCGCCGAGACCAGCCACGGGGTGGACCCGAGCGCGACGACGGCGACGCGGCCGCATCCGAGCGATCCGCTGCGGGCGCACTGACGGGCGATGTTCGGTCTTTGTCTCTTCTTTGGCTGGACGAACTTCCTGTGCGCCGCGGGCGTCCAATCATCCGATCTTCGTGGCACCTCAAGACCACATGTCCCCCCTCCCCGCCCATTCGCCGCGTCCATCGCGAACCCGACAACGGTCCGGGTCGCGGGCCTCGTTCGTGCGCGAGTTTCTTCGCAATCCGGCGGCGACGGCGGCGATCGCGCCGAGTTCGCGGGTTCTCGCGGATCGGATGGTCCGGGGGATTGATCTGGGGGCGTGCTCGTCGATCGTGGAGTTCGGCCCGGGGAGCGGGGTGTTCACGCGGGCGATGCTCGAGCGCATTCCGCAGGGGTGGGCCCGCTCCGAGGGCGGCACAGGCACGTTCATCGCCATCGAGTACAACCGGCGGATGGCCCGCGCGGTGGCGCGGCAGTTTCCGCGGGCGACCGTGGTGATCGACAGCGCGGCCAATATCGAGCATCTCTGCGGCGCGCAGGGGATCGCTCCCGGCACGCTCGACGCGGTGATCAGCGGGCTGGGGTGGGCCTCGTTTCCGCCGGCGCTCACCACGGAGATCCTGGAGGCGACGGCTCGGATGCTGCGGCCCGGGGGGCACTTCCGCACGTTCGCGTATCACCTCGGGCTGGTGAAGCGGAACGCGTGGCACCTGCGCTCCGAACTGCGGCGGTTGTTCGGCGAGGTGGAGATGGTGCACGGGGCGTGGGCGAATCTGCCACCGGCGTTTATCTATCGCTGCCGGAAGTGATGAGCCTTGAACGGGGTGAGGGGCCTTGCGAAACCCCTCACCGCGTTCGGGGCTCGTCTATGCCAAGTCGAAGACGATGACCTCGGCGTTCTCGTCGGCGGTGATCTCCAGGGCGGTTTCGCCGGTGATGGCCGCGCCGTCGCCCTGGGCGAGGGCGGTGCCGTTCACGGAGACGGAGCCGCGCGCGACCTGCACCCAGACGTTCCGCTCGGGCGCGAACTCGGCCTTGACCGACTTTCCGGCGTCGATCTCCGACACGTGCATGCGGGCGTCCTGTCCGATGGAGAGGGAGCCGTCGGCCGCCTCGGGGGAGGCAAGGAGTTGCAGTCGGTTGCGCCGGCCCTCGGCGGGGAACTCCTTCTGGTCGTAGCGCGGCGGGGCGTGGCGCTCCTTGGGCAGGATCCAGACCTGCAGGAGGTGCACCGGCTCGGTTTTGGAGCCGTTGTACTCGGCGTGCTCGATGCCGGTGCCCGCGCTCATGCGCTGGAGTTCGCCGTGGCGCAGGGAGCGCTCGCTGCCGAGGCTGTCGGAGTGGGCCAGGGAGCCGGAGAGGACCCAGGTGAGGATCTCCATGTTGTCGTGGGGGTGCTTGCCGAAGCCGCGCCCGGGGGCGACGACGTCCTCGTTGATGACGCGCAGGGAGCGGAAGTGCATGTTCTTCGGGTCGTGGTAGCCGCCGAAGGAGAAGGTGTGGAAGGTGTTGAGCCAGCCGTGGTCGAAGTGGCCGCGCTCGGACGAGGGGCGGACGGTGATCATGGGAACCTCCATTGAGAGCAGGGCGGCGGGGGCCGTCGCAGTTTTGGTTGTTTCAACAAGCATATTACGCCGCCCGATCAATCGGGTTCGCGCCCGCTGGGTTCATTCCGGACAGCGTTTCCGCACATTCCCCTCCGCTGGACCACTCGAGCCGGGGCGCGTGCGGGCCCGCACCATGAGGCGGCTGATGGCCGCGAGGTCGGCCTTGGAGAGGTGGCCGAGTTGCTGGGCGTGGAGGTCGGCGAGGGGCCTGTCGATCCTGGCCAGGAGATCGAGGCCCGCCTTGGTGATTCGCACGAGGACCATGCGACGGTCGCTTTCGGTTCGGGACCGCTCGGCGAGGCCGGCCTCGACGAGGCGATCGACGAGGCGGGTGACATCGGGGACCTGGGCCACGAGTTCCTCGCCGATGGTCTGGCTGGGGACGCCGTGCTTGGCGTCGGCCAGATGGCCGCGCAGGATGCGGAGGGCGTTGTATTGCGGCGCGGAGAGGTTGAAGGCCTTGAAGAACCGCCCGGCCTCGCTCTCGAGGATGCCGGCGGTGCGGACGATGTTGAGGAAGGCCTCGACCTCGGACTGCTCGAAGGGTCGGCGCTTGCCGATCTCGGCGGAGAGGCCGGATCGGGCGGGGTGTCCGGGCGTTTTGGCCATCGGGGCGGGCTCCACTACCTGTTGCAACAAGCATATGCACCCGCGAGGCGCTGCCCCGCGCGGATCCGGGGTTCCGGTTTGCACGGTGGGATGGCGCGACGAAGTCGGGTATCAGGCCAGGCCCATCGCCTGCGCCATCATCGTCCCCATGTCCGCGGGGCTCATGGCGACTCTCGCGCCGGCCTTCTGCAGCGCGGCGATCTTGGCGTCGGCGGTGTCGTCGGCCCCGCCGATGATCGCCCCGGCGTGGCCCATGCGCTTGCCGGGGGGTGCGGTGCGGCCGGCGATGAACGCCGCGACGGGCTTCTTCACGTTGGCCTTGATGTACTCGGCGGCCATGATCTCGTCGGCGCCGCCGATCTCGCCGATCATGAGGATGCCGTGGGTGTCGGGATCGGCCTCGAAGAGGCGGATGCAGTCGATGTGCGACATGCCGCGCAGCGGGTCGCCGCCGATGCCGATGCAGGTGCTCTGGCCGAGGCCGAGGCGGGAGGTCTGCCAGACGGCCTCGTAGGTGAGGGTTCCGGAGCGGCTGACGATGCCGACGGCCTTGCCGGTGCGCGACTCGCTGACGTGGGTGTGGATGTAGCCGGGCATGATGCCGATCTTGCACCCGCCGCCGCCCTTGGCCTTGGAGGTGTAGACGTCGGCGGAGGTCTCGCCGCCGCCGGTCTTGCGGCCGGGGGTGATGACGCCGGGGCAGTTGGGGCCGACGAGGGTGATGCGATCATTCTCGGCGCTGGCGCAGTTCATCTCGTCGAGCACAGCCCGGGCCCGGACCATGTCGTTGACGGGGATGCCCTCGGTGATGCAGCAGATGACCCGAACGCCCGCGTCGGCGGCTTCGAGGATGGCGTCGGCGGCGAAGGCCGGGGGGACGAAGATCATGGTGGCGTCGGCGCCGGTGGCGCGGACGGCCTGGTCGACGGTGTCGAAGATGGGGACGCTCGCGTCCGCGTCGACTTCGAACTTCTGGCCGCCCTTGCCGGGGGTGACGCCGCCGACGATCTGCGTGCCGTAGCGGAAGCACGCCTTGGTGTGCTGGCCGCCGAAGCCGCCGGTGATGCCCTGACAGATGACCTTGGTATTGGCGTCGATGAGGATGGACATGGGTCGGGAGTGTACGGCCCCACTATCGGTCCTGCGACGTTCGTGGTGCTTCGAGCGTCGAGGCTCTAGAACGGCCGCTTGACGGGGCTGGGGGAGAGGTTGTCGCGCCCGGGGACGAGAAAGTCGGCGATCTCGACGGCCTCGCCGAAACTCTCGCGGGCCTTCATGACATCGACGGCGGATTGCAGGACCTGGCCGCGCTCGAGGTGTTCCACGGTCGGAATCGCGTCGCCACAGATGAGCGTGGTGGTACGGGGCGTGGTGCAGAGCAGGCCGCAGCAGCCGGGCGTGACGCCCGGGAGGGGGAAGAGGTCCACGCCCTCGCCGAGGCGATCCGGCGCGGCCTCGCAGCGGCGGAGCACGGCGACGTCCTGCTCGAGATGCTTGCGGAGTTCGTCGTCGCCGTCGGCCGCGGCTTTCTGGAGCGCTCCAACGAGCGGGATGCCGACGCCCTCGCGCTCGTCCTGGGCGATCCACCACAGGGCTTTCTCGAAGGCCATGACGCCGCGCATGGTTTCGGGCTTGAAGGTGGTGAGGAAGACGTGGGTGATGTCCTCGGCGCGCAGGCCGGTGCGCTCGTTGAGACGGGCGGCGATGATGGTGGGCGGGAGGCCGGGATCGACGATGATCGCGTGCTTGCCGGTGCGGACGAGGGTGCAGGTGGCGTGGCCGGTGCGGACCGCGCCCTTCTCGTTCCAGAACGGGTTGGCCGCGAGAGCGCCGATGGAGATGACGCGCAGGTCCATCGCCTATGCCTCCCGCCCGGCGTCGCCGTTGAGAAGGCGGGCCAGGGCCGGGTGGCCCTCTTTCTTCTTTTGCTTCAGGCGCTTGACGACCTCCGGCGGGACCATCGTCTTGAGTGCACTTGGGTCCTCGGCCATGGCCGTGACCTGCTTGATGAGCGAGCTGGAGGTGTAGGCGAAGTCCTGGCCGGCGACGATGAACGCGGTTTCCAGGCCCGCGACCTGGCGGTTCGTCAGGGCCTGCTGCACCTCGCTCTGCAGGTCGGAGAGGTTGCGGATGCCGCGCAGGAGGACGGTGGCGCCCATCTCGCGGGCGAAGTCCACGGTGAGGCCGGCGAAGGACTCGACGCGGACCTCGGCCTCGCCGGGTTCATCGCGGACGATTCTTTGCACGAGGGCCTCGAGCATTTCCACCCTCTCCTCGGGGCTGAAGAGGGGGTCCTTGCCGGGGTGGCGGCCCACGGCGACGACGAGGCCGTCGAAGAGCCGCCGGCCGCGCCGGATCACGTCGAGGTGGCCGTAGGTGACGGGATCGAACGAGCCGGGGAACATGGCCAGGTGGGGCGTGCGTCTGGCTCGGGAATGTCCCTTGGAGGGGCTCATGGGTCGGGAGTTTAGCGGTGTGGGGGCGCCGATGGGCCCTGGGCGCGGGGTTTGGCTTTGAGCGGAGTCCGATACAACCGGGGCTTGAGGCGTGGCGGCGCGCGGCCGAACGGTCAGGGCCGCAAGGTCGGCCTCTTTTCACAGCGCGGCGGCGACGGGCGCTCGCCAGGGACGCGCAGGAATTGCACATTGGGTGTGGCGTGGCCGTCGCGGCTTGTCGCCGCGTGCGGCGCGCCAAGGTGGGTCGGTGTATCTGAAAGCCCCCGGCCGGATTGCCTCCCCGGCCGGGGAGCTTTCGTTTATGCTTCGGGCGTGCTTGTGCTCGAACCACCACCTGGGCACGCGCCCACGCGGAAGGGCTGGATGGACCGGCGAGGCGGCGGGGTTGCCGCATCGCCGACGCCCCGCGTCGCGCTGTTCACCGACACCATCGCCGACGTCAACGGCGTATCGCGATTCGTCAACGCCCTGGCAGCGCACGCGCCCGAGCGTCTGCATGTGCTGGCCTGCACGCGCCTCGGGTCGCCGGCGCGCCCCAACGTCCACATCTCTCCGCCGCTCTATGCACGACCGTTGCCGGGGTACGCGGCGATTGATCTGGCGATCCCCCGGCCCGGGGCCCTCGAGCGGCTGGCCGATGCGATTGCGCCCGACGTTGTCCATGTTTCAACGCCGGGGCCGGTGGGGCTGATCGGCCGCCGGTACGCACTTCGGCGCGGCCTGCCGCTGGTGGGGACGTTCCACACCGACTTTCCCGCGTACATCGAACGGCTGCTGGATGATCCGGTGCTGACGCGCCTGGGCGAGGGGGTGCTGCGGTGGTTCTATGCACCGTTTGATCTGGTGATCGCACGCTCGCCGGCGTCGGTGCCGAGCCTTCGGCGGGCGGGCATTGCCGGTTCGCGCATCGCCTGTCTTCCGCCGGGCGTCGATGCCGATGGGTTTCATCCACGGCATCGCGATGCGGGCGGCACGATCTGGGGGTCGGTCGGGGGTGTGAGAGGGAACTCGATCAAGGTGCTCTACGTCGGTCGCGTGAGCGTGGAGAAGAACCTGCCGATGCTGGCCCGGCTCTGGGCGCGGGTTCGGGGCGAGTGTGTGCGGCGCGGCCATGACGCACAACTGGTCGTTGTCGGCGGCGGCCCCCACCTGTCGGCCATGCGGCAAACGCTCGCAGGGCACGATGCCTGCTTCGCGGGCTTTCGGCATGGCGGCGAGCTCGCGACCTTGTACGCGTCGAGCGACATGTTCGTGTTTCCGTCCACGACGGACACGCTGGGGCAGGCCGTGATGGAGGCCCAGGCCTCCGGGCTGGCGGCCATTGTCTCCGACCTGGGAGGGCCGGGCACCATCGTTGAGCACGATCGCACCGGCCTGGTGCTCTCGACCGCTTGCGACGATGGGTGGATCGAGGGGTTGGTCCGGCTCATCACCGGTTCGGGCGAGCGAACAGCCATGGGGGCGGCCGCGCGAGCGCGGCTTGCGCCGATGACCATTCGGGCGAGCGTGGGGCGCTTTCTGCGGCTGCACGCCGAGGCGTGGCAAAGGCACAAGCCGGGCCGCGCTCTCGCACGCGGCCCGGCTTGTGGTTGATCTCGTCTCGCCATCCGGTCAGAAGGAGGGCCGGAACGTTCTCAGGCCGCCTTGCGCTTCGAGGTGCGGTAGGCCGAGAACGAGTAGTTCTTGACCGTGCCCTTGGCGGACATGCGCTTGGACTTGTTCATGGTCTTGCGGGCGGTCTTGCGGGCGGTGGTGCGCTTCATGCCGGAGGTGCGGGCGGTCATGCGCTTCTTGCCGGTCGTGGTGCGCTTCTTGTTCTTCGTCATCTTGGACTTCTTGGTCATCATCCGCTTCTTGTTCTTCATCGTGCGAGTCATCATGGCTGCGATTCCTTCGTGTCGTGCGGGCGGTGCATTGAGTCTCACGCCGCACGTTGCGGCCTCTTCTCCCGCCGGTTTCGCCCCCGCGAGCGAGTTCCGGCGATCGGTGCGTGCTGGAAAGCCCGTGCCGATCTGTGGCCATCGACCGCGTCGCGTCCCGTCATAAGCGGTATATGCGATTTGCCTGACGAAAGTCCCTGCGAGCGACGATGAAGTTCCTCCCGCCGAATACGCTTTGCCACTCTCCGAGCCCAATATCCCATGCCCGCGCCTCATTCCAATACGCATGCAGCCCCGGCAGCCCCCCCCAACTGGGCACCCGATTCCTGGCGTTCCAAACTCCACGCCCAGCAGATCGTCTATCCCGATCGCGCGGCGGTGGACGCGGCGTATGCCCGGCTTCGCACGCTGCCGCCGCTGGTGACGAGTTGGGAGATCGAGCGGCTCAAGGCGCAGATCGCCGAGGCGCAGCAGGGGAAGCGGTTTTTGTTGCAAGGGGGGGACTGCGCCGAGCAGGTGGGCGACTGCCGCGCCGAGTCGATCGCGAGCAAGCTGAAGATCCTCTTGCAGATGTCGGTGGTGCTGGTGTACGCGGGGAAGAAACCGGTGATCCGTGTGGGGCGGTTTGCGGGGCAGTATGCCAAGCCGCGCTCGAGCACGACCGAGACACGGACGATCGACGGCGTTCCCGTCACGCTCCCGTCGTACTACGGCGACCTGGTGAACCGTCCGGAGTTCACACCCGAGGCGCGCCGGCCGGACCCGACACACATGCTCGCGGGGCACGCGCACGCGGCGATGACGCTGAACTTCATCCGCGCCCTGCTCGACGGGGGCTTTGCCGACATCCACCATCCGGAGTATTGGGACCTGGGCTTCATGGCCCACGCGGGGCTGCCGGGCGATCTGCGGGACGAGTACCAGCGGATGACCGAGCGTCTCGCCGAGGGGCTGCGGTTCATGGAGGCGATCGGCGAGCGCACGGTGGAGCAGCTCCACAGCGTGGAGTTCTTCACGAGCCACGAGGGGCTGAACCTGCTGTATGAGTCGGCGCACACGCGGACTGTGCCGCGCCGCGACGGGTGCTACAACCTTGCCACGCACCTGCCGTGGCTTGGGGAGCGGACGCGGTCGATCGACGGGGCGCACGTGGAGTATTTCCGGGGCATCCGGAATCCGATCGGCGTGAAGATCGGGCCGACAACGGCACCGGAGGACATCGTCTCGCTGCTGCGCGTGCTCAATCCCGAGCGTGAGGCGGGGAAGATCGTCCTGATCGTGCGGCTGGGCGCGAAGCACACCCGCGCGAAACTCCCCGGGGTGATCGGGGCGGTGCGGGACAGCCCGGAGGCCGGGCCGGTGCTGTGGTCGTGCGATCCGATGCATGGAAACTCGACGACGACGGCCAATGGGACCAAGACCCGGTCGTTTGCGGAGATTACCGAGGAACTGGAGGCCTCGTGGGACGTCCATCAGGCCTGCGGTTCGCGGCTGGGCGGGGTGCACTTCGAGCTCACCGGCGAGGATGTGACCGAGTGTCTGGGGGGGGCCCGCGGCCTGAGCGAGGCGGACCTGGCCCGCAACTACCAGTCGCCGTGCGATCCGCGGTTGAACTACGAGCAGAGTCTGGAGCTGGCGTTTCTTCTGGCCCGTCGGATGCAGCGCAACGGCGGCCGTCACGGCGATCGGTAGACCTCTCAAACGGCACACACTCTCCATGTTCCGTCGGCCGGGTCGGGGTCCGATTCCCCCGAGCGAACGGTTTTTCGTGGCACGCGAGGCCTTCGCGTGCGAAACTAGACATGGCACAATCGCATCCCTGACGCCCCCGCATGAACACCGCACTCCGAGTCCTTTGCGTGCTGGCCGCGGGCGTTCCCGCGGCGCTGGCCGACGCGCAGCCGCTGGGAAGCCCGGTCCCTCCCACCATCGCCAACCCCAACCGCTTCGCCGTCACGGGGGTGGACGCCGCGGCGAGGTTCGTGCGCCTGGCGACGACGCGGCGGGTGGACATCGCGATCATCGGCGACAGCAACACGCGTCTGTCGGCGTCCACCGGCCACGAGGACGCGATGGGGCGGGCGTTTGCCGCGAGGTTCGGGATGTACGCCTCGCGGGTCGATCCCTTCTCGGGCCAGGGGGTGTGGACGCCGGAGGTGCTCTCGAGCGCGACGTTCCAGTTCGGGCCGTTTCTGCAGGCGGGCGCGCCGGCGGCGGCCGAGCAGTATTTCTTCACCTCGCTGAGTTTCCCCACCGGCTACGCGTTTCTGCCGGGGGGCGTCGAGACGGGGTTCACGTACAACGCGGGGCTTGTGCTGCGGCCGACCCATCCCATCGGCATCGAATCGCACCTTCGGTACCACCTGTCGGACTACTCGCTTCCGGGGGGCTCGTACGCGATATCGATCCGGTCGCCGTTTCCCAACAACCCGTACGTCAACTTCTTTGGATATCAGGCAGCGCCGGCGGCAACGCCGGGCATGCGGGACCTGGAGTTCGACATCCCGGCGGGCACGCGCTCGCCCGACGGCATCTTCATTGTTCCCGGCGATGCGCAGAACCAGCGTTCGAGCGTCGGCCCGCTGCTTCCGGTCTATCACCGAGTCGAGCGCGTGGACCGGGCCACCGGCGTCGCGTACTCGCCCATGTGGGCCGCGGGCTCGCAGTCGGCCCGCGGGGTGCTGCAGACGTTCTACGAATCGGATCGCAACGTCACCGCCATGCACGAGTGGATGCGCCAGGCCACGCGCCTGCAAGACGCGGAGGCGGTGCTGCTGGTGCACGTCATGCACGGGGGGAACGACGCCGCCGACAGCCGGCCATCGCTCGGCCCGATCTCCGGGCTGCCCTCGAGTTCGTCCGCGGGGCAGGAGGACAACACGCGCGGCATCATCAGCTGGCTCCGGGCCCGTTGGGTTGAGTCCGGGCGCGATCCGGCGAACCTGTTCTTCCTCCTTGGTCCCTACCACCCACGCGCGGATACGGGCCTGCCACAGCTCGGCTACGAGCAGGGGTGGAGGGCGATCGCGGGGAGCGATCCGCAGGTGTTCACCGTTGCGGGGAACATGCTGTCCACCCCTCAGGAGTTCGCCGTTCGCGGCTTCCTGCTCAACGGCGATCCGTATCACCTCTCCCCCCTTGGCTTCCAGACCTGGGCCGACGCCACGATCCGCGCCATCGATCTGGCGCTCTGTCCGGGCGACTACGACGGCAACCACGAGCTTGGGGTCGCCGATATTTTCGGCTTTCTGAACGCGTGGCTCGCGGGGAGCATCGACGCGGACTTTGACTACTCCGGCACGCTCGGGGTGCAGGACATTTTCGACTTTCTCAACGCGTGGTTTGCGGGGTGTTCCTGAGGCGGCGGGCGATGGGCCCGCGCTCGGCACTCGGGCCTGCGTGGCGAGGCGCGTCTCGCGTGGCGTCCATGGGCGCACGCCTCGCCGGTTCCGCCTCAGTCCTCCTCCAGCGTCTTCTTCCTTCTCAGCACGTGGTGGTAGTGCTGGGCGAAGCGGTGGGCCTCGTCGCGGATGGCCTGGACGAGGCGGAGGCCGAGGTTCTCGCGCCCGAGGCGGATGGGCTCGGCCCGCTGCTGCACGTAGATGATCTCTTCCTTCTTGGCCAGCGAGATGACCATGGGGGGCTTGGCGTCCATGAGGGCGAGGGCTTCCATGGCGGCGTGCAGCTGGCCGAGGCCGCCGTCGATGACGATGACGTCCGGGTAGAGCTCGTGGCCCTCGCCGGCCTCGCGGTAGCGACGGCCGACGACCTCGCGGATGGAGGCGTAGTCGTCGTTGATGGACGGGGACGCCGCGTCGTTGACCCCGGCCGCCTTGATGCGATAGCGGCGGTACTCGTTCTTGAGGGGGCGGCCATCGACGAAGCAGACCTTGCTGCCGACGGTCTCGCCGCCCTGGAGGTGGGCGATGTCGATGGCCTCGATGCAGCGGATGGGGGCGTCGAGGGCGAGGGTCTTGCGGAGGCTCTCGAGGGCCTTGCGGGGCTCGACGAGGGCCATCTCGGCCTCGGGCTGCCAGCTGGTGTCGCCGTCGCGCCCCGGGCGTGTGCCCCCCTTGGCCCGCTCGTCGAGGCGCTCGACGGCGCGGATCTGGTCGCGGAGGGCGGCGGCCTTCTCGTACTCCATGGCGGCGGCGGCGGAGTCCATCTCGGCGCGCATCTCGCGGAGCATGACGCTGCGCTTGCTCTCGATGAACTTGACGAATCGCTGGGCGTCGAGGAAGTAGGGCTCGCGGGCGATCTTGTCGGCGCAGGGGGCGGTGCACTGGCCGATGCTGTGGAGGATGCAGGGTCGGAAGTAGCGGTTCTTGGGGTCGCCCTCGACGATGTCGAGGCTGCAGGTCCGGAACTTGAAGACGCGCTGGAGGAGGGTCATGGCCTCGCGGAGCGAGCCGGGAGAGGTGAAGGGGCCGAAGACCCTCGCGCCCTTCACGAGCGGGTCGGTCAGGTCGCGGGTGATCATGACGCGCGGGAAGTCCTCGCGCATGGTGACGACGAGGTACGGGAAGGTCTTGTCGTCGGTGAGGCGGGCGTTGAAGCGGGGGCGGATGTCCTTGATCAGGCGGGCCTCGGTGAGGAGGGCCTCCCACTCGCCCTCGCACTCGAGGTGCTCGAAGTCGTGGACGAGGTCGAGCATGGGGGCCTTCTTGGGGCCGAGGTCGGCGCTCGGAACGAAGTAGCTCGACACACGATCGGGGAGACGCGAGGCCTTGCCGACGTAGAGCACGACGCCCTTGTGGTCCTTCATCAGGTAGACGCCCGGGGCGTCGGCGAGGGCGCGGGCCTTGCGGAGCAGGCGCGCGAGGCGATCGGTCCGGGTCTCGCCCCCCCACTCGGGGAGCGCATCCGGCTTCGCGACGACCCCTTCGCGGGGTTGCTCGTGGTGCACATCGGCGTCTTGGGGCACACAGAAGTTTAGGGACCCCCGGCGCGCCGGCCTGTGACGCTCTTGGTAGCCCGTGCCTCAGCCCCTCATCCCGCGGATCGCGCTGAGGGCGATGTGCCGCACGGACTCGTCCTCGTCGCTCAGCGCAGCGCCGAGCAGGCGCGGCAGGACCCACGCGGGGCACGTGCCGCCTCGCCCGACCTCGCCGAGGGCGATGGCGGCGCAGGCCCGGACCAGGGGCGAGGTGTCGTTGAGCGAGTTCGACAGGGCGTCGATGGCGTCGGGTTGGCACGCCGCCATTCGGCCCAGGGTGAGGGCCGCGGCCTGGCGCACGTCCTCGCTGACATCGCCGGTCATGGCGTTCACGGCCCGGACCGCGTCGGCCGAGGGCGAGCGGGACTCGCTCAGGGCCAGCAGGGCCCGCTCGCGCACGCCGTCGATCGGGTCTTCGAGGGCGAGGAGCATGGTGGAGCGGGCCCGTGGGCTGTCGTCGCCGAGGTACCGCATGGCGTCGATGGCGCGTTTGCGGACGATGGCGCTGGCGTCCTCCACGACGAGGCGGTTGAGTCGTTCCGATGCGCCCGCACCCGACGCCGCGCCCGACAGGCGCATGGCCTCGACGCCGTCGGCCCGCACGGCCGCGTCTCGATCCTCGACCATCATCCTCAGGGCGTCGGCCTGGGCATGGACGGCCACGCGTGCGAGGAGCCACGCGGCGGCGCGGCGCGCCGCGGGATCTCTCTGGGTGCGCACCAGGTCCGCGCACGCCCGCGCCAGGGCCGCGCTGGTGGAGGCGCTGAGCTGCCCGGCGTCGGAACGGGCCTGCAACTCCCTGGTGATGGCCCCGTGCCAGGCGGGTGCCAGGCGCAGGACGTGGACGAGGACGAGGGAAGGCGCGGCGTGGGCCGCGCCGAAGCGGGCGGCGTCCGCGAGGGGAATGGATGCGATTGCCACGAGACCGAGGGCCCCCCCCACCGCGGTCAGAGCGATTCGGCGGCGGCGCACGGCCCGGACCCACGAGGCCTGGAACGTCAGGCCGCACTCGGGACAGCGGGCGTCCTCGAGGCCCTGGGTGGAGTAGCCGCAGCACGGGCATCGCTGGCCGGTGGCCCCGACGCGGTTTTCGCGCACGAGCCATCGGCCCGAGCAGAGCACGACGGCGGCGAGGAGCGAGAGCGAGCCGATGCCGGCGGCGGCTCCGAGGACCAGGATGGATGTGACCGTCCATGTCATCGCCATGTCATTCCGACACGACGCGGGGCGGTTTCGCGCCCGTCGGTTTCTCGGTGAGGTTCGCAAGGCGACGCAAGTTGGCGGGGGATCTTTGCGGCGGGCTTACGTTCCCCGGCGCTCCGGGAACAACTGGTACGCCACGAGGACCATGGAGGCGAGCAGGAGCGTGCCGCCGACCGTCTTGATGTAGGGGTCGGCGCGATCGACGCCGTAGGCGAGCACGAACAGGCCGATGGGGACCATGAGCATGGAGACGGTCCAGACCCATCGGCGGGCCTTGGAGGCCTGCACGAGGCGATGGGCCTCCGGCGGGCCGCCGGTGTCCACGGCGTCCCAGTCGATGCTCTGGGATTCCGCGCGCACGTCGGCGAGGGCGAGCTCGGCGCCCTCCTTGTCTCGCTCGAGGACGACGACCCTGACGCCGTTGCCCGGGCCCATGGGCATTCCCCATGTGCCGGTCGCCGCGTCGTCGAGAACGCGGGCGTCGATGCCTCGCTCGCGGAGCGAGGCGGCGATGGTCTCGGCGAGGAAGACGGTGGGCGTGACCGCCACGGCAACTGTTCTTTCGTGCTCGCCGCTCATGGCGGATCCTACGGACGGCGTGGGCGCTCCACCTACAGTTCCCGGCACGATGAACCCGGAATCGAACGACGATCGACCGCAGGCAGGAGAACCCCGGCAACGCCCGAGGTTCATCCTCGACGAGGGCCCGCCGATGACTCCGGCCGACCCCAACGGGCGAAGGTGGGGAAAATCCACGCGCAACGTGGAGGAAGGCGAGTTTCTCGAGGGGCCGAAGACGCGGCGGTTCGAGCTGTTTCGCGTCGTCCGCATCGCGATCGAGTTCATCAAGGGGTTTCGCTCGTTGCACTTCGTCGGGCCGTGCGTGACGGTGTTCGGCTCGGCGCGATTCAAGGAAGACCACCGGTACTACTCGATGGCGCGGGACATCTCGGCGAGGCTCAGCCGGGTCGGGTTCACGATTCTCACGGGGGGCGGGCCGGGGATCATGGAGGCGGCCAATCGCGGGGCCCGGGACGCGGGGGGTCCGTCGATCGGGCTCAACATCGAGCTGCCGATGGAGCAGCAGCCCAACTCGTACGTGGATCGGTTCGTGGAGTTTCGCTACTTCTTCGTGCGGAAGGTGATGCTCGTCAAGTACTCGTACGCGTTCGTCGTCATGCCCGGGGGGTTTGGGACGATGGACGAGTTGTTCGAGGCGGTGACGCTGATCCAGACGGGGAAGATCCGCGATTTTCCGGTGGTGCTGGTGGGCACGGACTTCTGGCAGCCGCTGATCGATTTTCTTCGGGAGCGCATGGTGATGGAGCGCACCATCAGCCCGGAGGATGTCGGGCTGCTGATCTGCACCGACTCGCCGGAGGAGGTGGTGGATCGGATCACCGACGCCGCGCAACGCAACTTCGGCTTTGAGTGGGCCCGCAAGGCCGCTCGGCGGCCACAACGCTGGGCGGGCGAGAGGGCAGCCCCCGTGGTATCGCCGATCGGCTCGGCGGAACCCAAATGAACGTATTTTGTTAGGTATTTCTACCTTGTTCAGCATCGCGCGGGGAGCACGATGTAGACGGTCGTTCCGCGGCCCTGTTCGGATTCCACGACGAGCCACCCCCCCGCTGCTTCGATGAGCCGTCGCGACACGGTCATGCCCAGCCCGGTGCCGCGGTGGAACGCCGGATCCGAGCCGGACCGAAAGGGCGTGAACAATGCGTCGAGTTGTTCGGCGCCCATCCCGGGACCGCGATCACGAACGGTGATCACGATCCAGGGGCCTCGAAGTGTCGGGTGCTCGGCCTGGTTCCATGAGGAACAGCGTCGGCTATCGGCGGCGCCGGCGGGGCTGTTCGGGGGCAGTGGGCACTCGGTCGCGGCGATTTCCATGTCGCGTTCGCGATCCCCCATGGCCGCGCGAGCGTTGAGGATGAGATTGACGAGCACCTGCTGCAGACGCGCTCCCTCGATGGCGGCTTCCATTCCATCGGGAACGCGGATCGTGAGGCGTCCTCCGACGTCGGTGGTTCGGCCTGCCAGGCATGCCGCGGACTCGGCCACGACTGCGGCGACCTTGCAGTGGGAGGGTCGTATCGGCCCGGAATCCTCGCGGACGAAGTTCAGGATCGCGTCGGCGATCTTGGCCGCCCGCTCGGCGCCGGCCATGGTGCGCCGGAGCGCCTTGACCGAGAGCTCGCGATTCTCGGGCTCTTCCAGGGCCATCTGGGCGTAGGACATGATCGGGGTGAGGATGTTGTTGAACTCGTGGGCGATCATGCCGGTGACGGCGCCCATGCTTGCCAAGCGATTGAGTCGCTCCAGGTGCAGGTCGAGGACGCGGAGGTCCGGGGCCGCCGGGGTGTGGTCTGGGCCGGCATCGGGCTCCCGACGCTCCGGGCGTGCTGACGGGGACCTGTGAGAGTCGGTCTGGGATTCGACCATGGAGCGGGCCCCTTGGGACTCCGCTGCCATCGGCATGCGTGCGGGGCGCGAGCACCTCGGACCACCAATCCTGGAAGCACATGGCTCCACGGTGCATGTTGTGCCGTCTGTGCATCCGCCAAGGCACGAGGAGCGGCCGTGATCGGACGTGGCCCCCCCCCCCACCACCACCTCCCGGGCCGGTCCTGGCGCTCGTTCCGCGTGGAACGCTCCCTGGCCCTCTCCACTTCACGCCTTGGGGATTTCGGACACCCACTCGATTGGATTGCGATCCGTGCCGACAAGTGTCGCCAGCCAGGCCTTGGCGGCGGTCGGGCGAATATCAAAGTCCACGACCGCCGAAAGTTCGATCCACTCGAAGGCGATGTGAGCTTCGCGGCTCTTGACGCCGGATGGCCGGCCGGGCTTTGACGCCGCGCCTGGACGTTCCACAAGGAACACAAGGTTCACCTCGTGGTGGAGGTGTTTTTTCGTGGTAAACACCCCCTCGCTGGCGAGGGCGAGTTCCCGCACGCGAACGACCAGGCCGGACTCCTCAAGAAACTCGCGTGCGACGGCGACCGCGGCCGATTCTCCAAACTCGACATGTCCGCCGGGAAGAAACAGGTATCCGTGCTTCAGATTCCTGCACAGCAGGACCCGGGATTCCTCCACAAGGCAGCCACGAGCGATGACTTCGATGGGGGGTGGGGTGTGTCGAAACCCTGCTTTGTTTCGCGGAGCCAGTGAAAGGGCGCCTCGCGTCTTGCGGGCGGAGGAGGTACGCTTGGAACGACGCTTGGCCATGGGGGAATCCGTGTGTGAGTGCCAGATAGAGTAGACGTAGGATATTCGACACAGTATATTGTGGTGCAAGGAGGCGAATATATGAACAAAATGCTAACAACTAACAAATCGGAGATCTCCACAAAGCCTCGGCGGCTGGGGCGCGGCCTGAGCGCGCTGTTGGGCGAACCCGTCGAGGTGCATGTCCCGGCCGCGACGGCGAGCGATCCGAGCGCATCCATGAATCCCGGCGTGGTTGAGCCGAAGGCTTCGGTTGCGCCCGCGCGAAGCGCGGCGTCGGCGGTTCCGACGCTTGCGGTACCGATGCGGGCCGCACCGGATCCGGCAGGATCGCCGACCTCGGAAGCCCAGGGCGGCGATCGGCTGGTGCTGGTGCCGATCGACGCGATCGAGCCGAACCGGTTTCAGCCGCGCCGGGCGTTTGATGAGACGCAGCTGGCGGAGCTGGCCGCGTCGATCCGAACGGCGGGGGTGATCCAGCCGATTCTGCTCAGGCCGGGCGCGCAGAGCGGCCGGTACGAGCTCGTCGCGGGCGAGCGCCGATGGCGGGCGGGCAGGCTCGCGGGACTGGCGGCAATTCCCGCGGTGGTGTCGAGGCTCGGCGACGAGCAGGCGGCGGAGTGGGCGCTGGTGGAGAACATCCAGCGCGCCGATCTGACGCCGATGGAGCGGGCGTGGGCGATTCGCGGTTTGTGCGAGCGCTTCGGGCTTTCGCACGCGCAGGTGGGGGAGAGGCTCGGCATCGACCGGACCACGGCGGCGAATCTGTCGCGGCTGACCGACCTCGAGCAGGACATTCGTGATCTGCTCGATGCGAACCAGCTCTCGGTTGGGCATGGAAAGGTGCTGCTGGGTGCGCCGGCGGGGGCGATTCGCGTGGGTCTGGCGCGTCAGGCGGCGACGCAGGGTTGGTCGGTGCGACGGCTGGAGCAGGGGATCGCGCGGGCGACCGAGGCGTCGGGGTCCGGCGCCGCTCCCGCGGTTGTCATCGGCGAGCCGGCACGGGCGAAGGCGTTGGCGCTTCGCGAACTGGAGAAACAACTCGGGGAGCACCTCGGCACGAGCGTGCGTCTTCGAGCCAGCGCCGGGGGGAAGCGGGGCTCGATCGTGATCAAGTTCTTTGATCTGGACCACTTTGACGGGTTGATGTCCAAGATGGGGTTTGTGCTCAAATAGTCCGCACCGTGGTGGCATTCGGGCCCAAAACATACTAACACACACCGGATTCTGATCCGGATTTGCTCTCGCGAGAACCGGATCGCCACACTTCTTCGTTTGACGCGATAGCATCTTCGCGCGTCGTCGGCAGCCGCGTCTCGCTGCGGGACGCTTGCACTTGGCTCAACAACACTGCTCGCCCAGGACCGTCGGGCAAAACCAGGAACTCGTCATGGCACGATCATCGGGTGGCAAACTGGGCGGCTTGTCGGTCGCGGACCTGCGTCGCGAGTTGGCGAATCGCGAGCGTCGCGTGGGCGGGCTGCTTCGCAAGCGAGAACGGCTGCTGGCGAAGGTGCGGACGCTGGACGCGCAGATCGCCGAGCATGGCGGGTCTGTTCGCGCCGGCGGACTGGCGATCCGGCGCCGGCCCAAGAACGAGATGAACCTGGTGGAGGCCCTCTCGAAGGTGCTGGCGAACAAGGTGATGTCCGTCACCGAGGTTTCGCAGGCCGTGCAGGACTTCGGGTACAAGACCACCTCACCGTCGTTTCGCACGATCGTGAACCAGACGCTTATCAACAGCGGCAAGTTCAAGCGCGTGGAACGCGGCAAGTACACCGCCAAGTGAGTCTTTGGCGCTTTGGAGTTCATCTTCGCCGCCCGATCCGGGCGGCTTTTTTTTGTTGGTTGGGCCGGGGCGCAGGGCCGGCGTCAAAGGCAACGCCCGCGTCGATGACGCGGGCGCTGATGATGGAACCTGATGGCCTGGACCGCGGGCGCTACGGACGGAGCTGCGGCTCGCGAGAGAGGCGCGAGGGGCGGTCGGTCAGCCAGACGCGGCCCAGGTCCTCCCAGAACATGCGGCCGTTCTCGTCGAACGTCACCACCATGGCGTTGTCGACATCGACCGGGCGCTGGTGGAGGGTGTCGAGGTTGGGCGAGGGATCGGAGCGGACCTCGTCGAGTTGCTCGTTGCCGGTGAACATGCAGCCGGACAAGGACGCGAGAGCACCCAGAAGGAGCATGGTGCGGACGGTTGGGAGGAGACGGGACATTCGGAGACTCCTGGCTGGGGGAAAAAGGCCGCGTGGAGGGGTGGTTGTACCGCGGGTGGGAGCGAGCGTCAAGCCCGCATGGAGCGAATCGGGCTTCCCCGGGCCGCCCGGGCACCGGACGGGTCTTGGGTGGAGTCGGAACGGGGGTCAGGGGGTGGGGGGATAGGGGGGTGTGTTGGGGACCGTTTCCGGGGGCTTGCCCGGATAGGTGCCGATGTCGAGTTTTCCTCGCGGGTCGCCCGGCGGGCACGAAGGGTCGATACTCCCATTCACGCATGAGCACCTACGAGCGCAACAGCGGGTCGGATGCATCCACCGAGCGGGCCGCGGCCTCGTTGGTGCGGTCCATGCGCGAGGATCGGATCACCCGGCTGCGGGCGGGGTTCGGGTCGGTGGGGGGTGGAGAGACGCCGTGGGTGGGCGTTGGGGCCGGGGGCGGGGCGGACGGGTTTCGGGCCGCGGATGTCGAGCGGGTGCGAGGGCTGACCGACGACCTTCGTCGGCTGATGTTCCCGGGCTTCTTCGACGCCGATCCGCTCTGGGACGGGGAGCTCGAGGCGCACGTGACGCGGCTGTGCGCGCGGGTAGCGAAACTCCTGGCCGACGAGGTTCGGGCGGTGCTTCGGTATGGGCGGCGACCGCCGCAGCCGGGGTTCGAGGCCGTCGTGCCCGCGGGGATGGCCGACGGGGCGTTTGTGGACGCGGTGGTGGGGGAGTTCATGACGCGCCTGCCCGAGGCGCGCCGGATGCTGGCGCTGGACGTGCAGGCGGCGTACGACGGCGATCCAGCTGCGGAGCACACCGACGAGATCATCCTGTGCTATCCGGGGCTGGAGGCGATCACGATCCATCGGCTGGCGCACACGCTCTATGGGCTGGGCGTGCCGCTGCTGGCGCGGATCATGAGCGAGCAGGCGCACAGCCGGACGGGGATCGACATCCATCCGGGGGCGCAGATCGGCGAGTCGTTCTTCGTGGACCACGGCTCGGCGACCGTGATCGGCGAGACGAGCGTGATCGGGAGGCACGTGAAGATCTACCAGGGCGTGACGCTCGGGGCGCGGAGTTTTCCCAAGGACGAGCGGGGGCGGGTGATCCGGGGGATCAAGCGGCACCCGACGATCGGGGACCGCGTGACGATCTATGCCGGGGCGGTGATCCTCGGCGGGGACACGGTGATCGGCGATGACTGCGTGATCGCGGGCGGGGTGTTTGTGACGTCGTCCGTCGCGCCGGGGCATGTGGTGCAGCAGACGCGCCCCGAGCCGGTGCTCAAGCCCACGAGCGGCGCGGCGAAGGCTGGTGTGAAGAGGGACGGCGGAGCGGCGAGCACGCCGGAACTTGGGTGGCTTGCGGATGGGGCGGGGATCTGAGACACCCACCGAGTTGATGTGGCTTCCGACTTGCCGACTCGACGAGCGACATTCCCCCCAACATGAGCAACTGGATCACCCACATCCACACCGTTCGCGACGCCCGCGGTCGGCGCGTTGTGCTGTACGATCCGCGATCGTTGCCGGCATCCGATGACCCGCTGCTCCGGGGGCACAAGCACAACCTGCATGCGCTGGCACGCGAACAGGCCGGGTATCGAAAGGGTTTCTTTGTAGGTTGCGCGTTTCTGGCGGTCGTCATTGTCGGTCAGGGGATCGTCGTTCCGCTTCGGCAGGGCAAGACGGAGTGGTTCGTGGTCGGCGTGGTGCTTGGACTCACGGTGCTTGTCACTGCGTTCATGCGCATTCGTTCAACCGGCATTTCGCGCCATGTTGTCGCGGAGATGCTCGCGCAGCGGCATTGCCCCTCCTGTGCCTACAACCTCGCCGGTCTCGATTCCAGTTCCGACGGCTTGATCACTTGCCCCGAGTGCGGGAGCGCATGGCCGATGGCTCAAGACTGTTAGCGACACGGCCGGCCACCGCTACGCTCTGCCCGCATGGGCGCAGCCGTCATCACCGAATCTCCGCGGCGGTCTCCACTGAAGGAGATGCTGGCGATCGCCGCGCCGACGGTGGCGACGATGGCGTCGTACACGCTCATGCAGTTCGTGGACAAGTTGATGGTGTCGCGGATCGGACCGGAGTCGATCTATGTCGGGGCGCAGGGGAACGGGGGGCTGTGCGCGTTTGTTCCGATTTCGATCGCGATGGGGTGCCTGACGGTGATCAACACGTTCGTGGCCCAGAACCTCGGGGCCGGGAAGCCCGAGCGGGCCCCGGCGTATGCGTGGGCGGGGCTGTGGCTGGCGGCGCTCTGGTGGGTGGCGGTGATGCTGCCCTACGGGTTTCTGCTGCCGCAGGTGTTCGAGTGGATCCGATCGCCCGCGACGGACGCGGCGATGCTCGCGGAACTGCGCGAGCGGGATGTGCTGGCCGCGGCGTACGCCCGGGTCCTGGTGTACGGTGCGATCTTCACCATCGCCGCACGCGGCATCGCGCAGTATTTCTACGGCATGCACAAGCCCACGGTGGTGCTCGTCGCGGTGGTCGCGGGGAACATCGTGAACTTCGTGCTCAACCCGCTGCTGATCTTCGGGACGAGCGCCCCGCTGGCGACGGGATATGCGGTGGTCGATTGGTGGTTCGGCGTCACGGCGCACGTGGCCGGCATGCTGGGTCTTGGGGCGGGCGGCCTGCGCGGAGCGGCGATCGCGACCGTGGTCGGCACGTGCGTGGAGCTGGCGATCCCGATGGCGGTGTTTCTGTCGCCGACAAATCGGCGGACGTACGGCACGGCGAAGTCGTGGCGGCCGCGCTGGGGGCCGATGCGTGATCTGCTGAAGATCGGGTGGCCGGGGGCGCTGATGTTCGGCAACGAGATGGTCTGCTGGGCGATCTTCATGGTGGCGCAGGTGGGGCACTTCGGGACGCTGCACTCGACGGCGGGGTGGATCGCGCACCAGTGGATGAGCATGTCGTTCATGCCGACGTACGGCATTTCCATCGCGATCACGGCGATGGTGGGGAGGTCGATCGGCGCGGGGAGGCCCGACGAGGCCGCGGCGCGGGCGTGGCTTGGGCTGAGGGTCGCCGTGGCGTACATGTGCGCGTGCGGGCTGGTGTTCGTGCTGTTCCGGCGGGGGCTGGTGGATTTGTTCATCGACGGGCAGGCGAGCGCGGCGGATCGGGCGGAGTTGCTGAGGCTGGGGTCGCGGTTCCTGATCGCGACGGCCGCGTTCCAGTTCTTTGATGGCATCGCGATGTCGCTCAGCGGGGCGCTGCGCGGGGCGGGGGACACGCACTGGCCGGGCGTGGCGACGATCGTGCTGAGTTGGACGGTGATCGTCGGGGGCGGATGGGCGATGGTGTATCTGGCGCCGGGGCTGGAGTCGGTCGGTCCGTGGACGGCCGCGGCGGCGTACATCATGCTGCTGTCGGTGGCGATGGTGGTGCGCTTCCGCGGGGGGAAGTGGCGGGGGATGAGCGTTGTCAGGGCTGGGTGATTCGGTGCGTGAACCGGTGAGCGGGCGCACGAGAGAATCGGCGTCATGCTCGCGTCATGTTTCGGGAGATTCGGGCGCCATGATCCCGGCATGGCGGGACGCGGGTCCCGCCGATGATCGCACGCGGAGACGACGGCGACGTCGTCGGAAAAACAGGAGACCTCGAATGGACACTCGAAGACTGTCGATCGGATTTGTCTCGCTGGCGTTGATGGGCGGGGCGGGGGCGTGGGCGCTGGCGCAATCGGGGCAGGCCCAGCCGCCCGCCGGACACGGCCAGCCCAAGGCCGAGGAGAACGAGGGAGACGAGGAAGAAGTCATCGCGCTGGACAAGGCACCCGAGGCCGTTCGGGCGGCTGCCGTGAGACTTGCCGGAGACGCCAAGAACATCACCAAGGTCGTCAAGGAAGAGGACGACGAGGACGTGGTGCAGTATGAGGTCGAGTACACCGAGGGCGCGGTGAAGTGCGCGGCGATCTTCTCGACCGCGGGCGACCTGAAGGAGACGGAGAGGGCCACCACGGAGGCCAAGCTCCCGGCGGCGACCCTGGCCGCGCTGAAGAAGGACTACCCCAAGGCGACGTTCACGAATCCGTTCGCGGTGACCAGGATGTTCTACGAGATCGAGGTGGTCATCGACGGGAAGAAGCACGAGGTGAGGGTTGACGCGTCGGGCGCCGTCGAGGACGAGTCGAAGCACGAGGAGCGCGGGAAGGGAGAGAATCACGACGGGAAGCATGGCGACAAGGACTGAGCCGGACCGCGACGTCCGGCGCTGGTCGAGTCGCCGGGCACCTCACCCGTGCCCGGCGGGCTCGGCCGGGCGTTCGTACCGTTCCCGAACTCCCGACCAACCCACACACCCGACAGACGCCCTCGGAGTTTGGCGATCGCGGGCGGAGGAATCACGACCATGGACGCGACCGCACGGGACATCGTCGCGAAGGTGCCGCAGGTCACGCTGGGGTTCTGGATCCTGAAGATCCTGGCAACCACCCTGGGCGAGACGGGCGGCGATTCGGTGTCGATGTCGATGGGCCTCGGATACCTGGCCGGCACGGCGATCTTCGCGGTGTTGTTCGCCGGGGTGGTGGTGGCGCAGATCCTGGCGAGCAAGTTCCATCCCGTGCTGTACTGGACGACCATCGTGGCCACGACCACGGTGGGCACAACCCTCGCCGATTTCGCGACGCGGGAGATGGGGATCGGATATCCGGGCGGCACGGCGATTCTTGTCGCGCTCCTGGGCGGCTCGCTGGCGGCGTGGTACCTCACGCTCGGCTCGATATCCGTCGAGTCGGTCAGGGCGCCCAGGACCGAGGTTTTCTACTGGGTCACCATCATGTTCTCCCAGACCCTGGGCACGGCCCTGGGCGACTGGACGGCCGACTCGCTCGGGTTCGGGTACGCGGGCGGGGCGGGGGTGTTCGGCGGGCTCCTGGCCATCGTGGCCGGCGCGTACTACTTCACGCGGGTGTCTCGGACGCTGCTGTTCTGGGCGGCGTTCGTGCTGACGCGGCCGCTCGGCGCGGTGGTCGGGGACCTGCTCGACAAGCCGCTTGCGGCGGGCGGCCTGGCGATGAGCCGCTATGCCGCCTCGGGCGTGCTGATCGTGCTGATCGCGATCTGCATTCTGGTGTTTCCGCACAAGCCGGCGCGGGGAGCGCATTGAGCGGAACGCCGCGGATCGGGCGTGCCCACCCGGCGCGACCATCGAGCATCAATGTTGAGCCCAAGATGCGCGCGGCCGCCGTAGTGTTGAGCACCCGTGCCTGAGACACCCCACCGGCCGCGTGACCCAACCCGCCCGCCCCTGCCGAGGGCCGTGTGGCTGCTGAGCTGGGTGTCGTTCCTGGCCGACGTGTCGGGCGAGATGATCTACCCGCTGCTGGCGTTGTTCCTGGTGGGGGTGCTGGGATCATCCAAGGCCCAGCTGGGCATCGTCGAGGGCGGGGCGGTGCTGATCGTGTCGGTGCTGACGGCCTTCGCGGGGTTTCGCAGCGATCGGAGCGGGCGGCGGGTGGTGTGGATACGGGTGGGGTACGCCCTGCCGATGCTGGGAAAAGCGATGATCGCGGTGGCGACCGGCTGGGGCGTCGTGCTCGGCGGGCGGCTGCTGGACCGATTCGGCAAGGGGCTTCGGAGCGCGCCGCGCGATGCCATGATCGCCGGGGCCGTCGAGGCCGACCAGCGCGGGCGGGCCTTTGGCGTGCACCGTGCGCTCGACACGGCGGGCGCGCTGGCCGGGGTGCTGCTCTCGGCGCTTCTGCTCTGGTGGATGACGGGGACACCCGCGAAGTCCGCCCACCCCGGAGTCGCGGCCACCGCCGCGCAGACTCCCGCGTGGATATATCGCGTCATCTTCGGTGTTGGCGCGGGACTGGGGCTGGCCTCCTTCCTGCTCACGCTCCTGGTGCGGGAGTCCGATGCGGCCCAGCCCACGGCCGATGCGCCCGCGCCGGCCCGGGCCTCGCGTGGTGGGGCGACGGCCACGGGCGCGCAGACCGCCGTCCGTGTTCGGCTGCCGCGCTCGTATTGGATGGTGCTGGGTGTGCTCGTCCTCTTCTCTCTGGCCAACAGCAGCGACACGTTCATCCTGCTGCGAGCCAGCGACCTGGGGTATTCGCCGTGGGCCGTCGTCATGGTGTACGCGCTGTTCAACGTCACCTATGCCGCCCTTTCGTACCCCGCGGGCTCGCTGAGCGACAGGCTCGGCCGCTGGCGGATCATCGCCGTGGGATGGGTGATCTACGCGGTTGTGTACGCGGGCTTTGCCTTGCTCCCGGCGGCTCACGCGTGGGGCATGTGGCCGCTGATGGCCCTCTATGGAATCTACATGGCCCTCACCGACGGCGTGGGAAAGGCGCTCATCTCCGATCATTCTCCCGGGGCGCGGCGGGGCGCGGCGATGGGCATCTTCTACGCGCTCACCGGGCTGACCACGCTGGTGGCGAGCCTGGTCGCGGGCCTGGCCTGGGACCGGTCCGGCCCGACGGGCGCGTTCCTGATCGGGGCGGGGTTCGCGGTGGTGGCGCTGGCGGCGTTGGGTGTGGTGGCGCTGACGGCGGGGCGAAGGGCCGGGCGTTGATCGGGCACGGAGCCGCCGCTCGCTCGTCATGGTGGCGTCATGTTTCAATCGCGGTGGCCGGCACGATTGTGATCAACCGCGGGAGCGGCGTTCGCGGCCGCGGACGAGGCGCCGATCACCACGGGGCATCCCGGCGAGTGTGTGGGCGGCAAAGGAATCACGGCGATGGGGCACAACCGGTCCTCGACATTCGGCAAGGTTCCCGCGGCGACCGCCGGGTTCTGGGTCATCAAGATTCTCGCCACGACCCTCGGCGAGGTCGGCGGCAACGAGGTCAGCATGAACCTCGGCCTCGGGTATCTGGCCGCCACGGTGATTCTGGCCGCCCTGTTCCTCGCGCTGACCCTCGTTCAGATGCGCGCGCGCCGGTTCCACCCCTGGCTGTACTGGGCGACGATCCTCGCCTCGACCACGGCCGGCACCACGCTGGCCGACTACGTCACGCGCTCGATCGGGATCGGGTACACGGGCGGCTCGCTTGTGCTGCTGGGCCTGGTCATGGGCTCGCTCGTGGCCTGGCGGGTGAACGTGGGGTCGGTCTCGGCCGACGACATCGCCGACCGCAAGTCGGAGTTCTACTACTGGCTCACGATCACGTTCTCGCAGACGCTGGGCACCGCCCTGGGCGACTGGTTCGCGGATGTGGCCGGGCTCGGGTACGCCTGGTCCACGGTGGTCATCGCGGCCGCGCTGGCGATCATCCTGCTGCTGCACCACTGCCGGGCGGTGAACGCCGTCATCCTCTTCTGGGCGGCGTTCGTGCTTACACGCCCGCTGGGCGCGGTCTTCGGAAACCTCTTCGACAAGCCCGCCCAGAGCGGCGGCATGGGCCTGAGCCGTCCCGCGATCCTCGCGGTCCTGTTCGGCCTCATGGCGGCGGCGATGTGGGTGTTCCCCCAGCGGGCCAGGCCGCACAAGACACCCGCCATTCCAACACCCGAACCGGCGCGCCCGGAAGGAGAGCCGGCGGCTCTGGAGGCCCAATGATCTCCTATGCGCATTCTGATCGTCGAAGATTCCGCCGTGCTGCGCGACTCGCTGGCCCAGGGGCTGCGCGAGGCGGGGTACGCCGTGGACGCGGTGGCCGACGGGAAGCGCGGGTTGATCCACGCGCAGACGACGGACTACGACGTGATCGTGCTGGATTGGATGCTGCCGGAGATGGATGGAATCACCGTGCTCGCCCGGCTTCGAGAGAAGCGGATCGCGGCGGCGGTGCTCATGCTCACGGCCCGGGACACGCTCGACGACAAGGTCCGCGGACTGGGCGCGGGGGCCGACGACTATCTCGTGAAGCCGTTCGCGTTCAAGGAACTCATTGCGCGGGTGCAATCGCTCACCCGTCGGAGGCACGGCGAGCGGTCGCCGACGATCACCGTCGGCCCGCTGACGATCGACACGTCGGCGAAGGTTGCGAGGATGAGGCGGTCGGGGGATGCGATGGTTCCCGTTGACCTCACGCCGCGCGAGTACGCGTTGCTGGAGTATCTCGGCGCGCGGGCGGGCACGCCGGTGAGCCGGGCGGAACTGGAGGAGCACCTGTACGACGACCGCTCGCAGGTGTTCTCCAACGCGATCGACTCGGCGGTGGCCGCGCTTCGCGGCAAGCTCGACGCGGCGGGCGGGGGCGGGTGTCCGGCGCTGATCCACACGCGCCGGAAGGTGGGGTACGTGCTCAAGGATGGGGCGCCATGACGAGCATCCGTGGACGCACAGCCCTGCTGGTGGCCCTGAGCATGGCGGGCGTGCTGTGTGCGGGCGGGGCCGCGCTCTATGTCGTTCTGAGCCGGGCGCTGGCCTCGCAGTTCGACGATGCGCTGCACGCACGGGCGGCGGCGCTGCAGAGCCTGACGCATTTCGACGGCACGAGGGTGGAGGTTGACATGCCGGGCGAGACGATGCCGGGGTACGCGCGCCGGACCAACGCCGAGTACTTCGTGGTGTGGGTGCGGGAGGGCGCGGGCTGGAGGGTGCTGGAGCGATCGGCCTCGCTGACCGGCGCGGACTGGCCGGGCGCGTCGCTGATCGAGAGTCTCTCGGGACTCGGAGGGGCCGAGGGTGGTCCTGGTCGGGCGAGGGCGATCGTGCGGGATGCGGATCTTCCCGATGGCCGGCGCGGACGCGCGGCGAGTGCGAGATTCGTGCCCACCCGCGATTTCGAGGATACGACCCCGGTTATTGCGGGCGTTGTCGCGCCCGAGGCCCGCCTCCTGGTGGCGATTCCTCGGGCTCCGCTGGATCGGACGCTGTCGCTGATCGGGTGGAGTATCGCGGGCGTGTGCGCGGCGATGGCGATGGCGAGCGTCGGTGCGGCGCGATGGGCCGTCACGCGAGGGCTGCGAGAGCTCAACGACCTCTCGCGTCGTGTGCGGGCCATCGGGCCGGACATGCTGGGGACGCGGTTCGATGCGGCGGGGTTGCCCGCCGAACTGCGGCCGATCGCCGAGCAACTGAGCGGGCTGCTGGGCCGTCTTGAAGAGGCCTTCGAGCGCGAGAAGCGGTTCGGCGCGGCGGCGAGCCACGAGCTGCGCACGCCCATCGCGGAGCTGCGGTCGCTGCTGGAGGTGGCGGCGAGCCGGCCGCGCACGAGCGAGGAATGGACGCGGACGGCCGACTCGGCGCTGGGCGTGCTGGCGCGGGCGCAGGCTCTGTGCGAGACGCTGCTGCGGTTGTCGCGGGCAGGGGCCGGTCGTTCGGTGGCGGACGCGGCACTGCGAACCGACCTCGGCGGGCTCCTGGGGAAACAGGCCGCGCGGGCGGCGTCGATGCACGGCAGGGAGGCCTCGTGTGTGCGGGTGGAGTGTGAGCCGGGACTCGCGGCCAGAGTGGAAGAGGCGGCGATCGACTCGATCGTCGGCAACCTGCTCGACAACGCGCTCCGCCATGGGCGGGTGACGGCGGATGAGCCGGTGGTGGTGCGGGGCACGGCACAGGGAGGGAAGGTCGCGGTCGAGGTCACGAACGCGGGCCCGGACCTGGGTGAAGCGGACGTCGCCCACATGTTCGAGCCGTTCTGGCGGAAGGACGAATCCCGCAACGATCGGCGTGGGTTCGGGCTGGGGCTCGCGGTTGCGAGGACGCTGGCGCGGGCCTGCGGGGGCGAACTCGACGCCGGCCTTGCCGCTCCGGGTGTGCTGCGGATGCGGCTCACGCTGGATTCCGCGGCGTAGGCGGGCTCACTCCTCGTCGTCGTCTCCGTCATCCTCCACCGCGCCCTCGTGCCAGGCGTCGATCATGGTGTTGAGGTGACGCTCGACGACGGCGCGCAGGTCGCCCTTGTCGGCGTAGGAGTGGATGGTGCGGCCTTCGAGCTCGGGGAGGCGGGGCGAGCCGGCGCGGGCGATGAGGAGGACGAACGCGGGGTCGAGCTCGTGGCCGACCACGTCGAGTTCCTCGGCGAGGGAGGGGCGCTTGCCCGAGGCGTCGATGATGGCGAAGTCGGAGGTCTCGATCGCCTCGTACAGCGCCTCGGCTCCGGCCTGCTTGCCGGAGACGCGCTGGGCGTCCATGCCGAGGCGATCGCAGACGCCGGCGATGACCTTGAAGGCCTCGTCGGCGTCTCTGCCGGGGGTCATGGCGACGAAGACGGTGGTGGGCTCGTCGTCGCCCTCATCCTCGTCGTCGTCTTCCTCGTCCACGCCGTCAACGAGGTCTTCTGGTTCGTATTCGTCTTCGGGCATGGGGATGGTCCTTGTGCTGGGGAGTCTGGCGGGGAGGGATGGTAGAGCGTCCGGGGGGCCCCGAATCCCGCTGCCGGTCGGCCCTCTCTGGGCCGGATCGACGATAGACTGGGCCCATGGCGGGACGTTCAACTCCATCCGGCGCGGGCGACGCGACCAGGGCTCTCGGGGCCGAGACGCGGATGCTGATCCTGCACGGGTCGGACCGGTTCCTGCAAGATGAGAAGATGCAGGCGCTTGCGGCGGCGCTGAACAAACAGCACGGCGCGGACGGCGTGGACACGATCCGCTTCGACGGGCAGCAGGGGCCGCGGATCATCGCGGATGTGCTCGACGAGTGTCGCTCGTGCGGGCTGATGCAGCAGCACAAGGTGGTGGTGGTGGACAACGCGGAGATGCTGCTCAAGGAGACCGAGGGGGACGAGGCGCCGGCCAAGCCCGCGCCGAGGGGGGGAAGGCGAGCGCCGGTGCCGCACACGGCGCGCGAGGTGCTGGAGAACTACGCGGCGGAGCCGTCGTCTTCGGCGACGCTGGTTCTGCGGGTGGGCGGGGGGGCGGCGTGGCGGTCGGGGAACCTGGACAAGGCGGTGGCGAAGATCGGGGCGGTGATCAAGTGCGAGCCGATGTCGGAGGGGGAGGCGATCGCGTGGGCGCAGAGGCGGGCCAAGGACGCGCATCGGACGACGATCGATGCCAAAGCCGCGGCGGCGCTCATCGGGGCGACCGGGACCGAACTCGGGCGGATCGACACGGAACTGGAGAAACTCGCGCTGGCGGCGGGGGGCGAGGGAGCGCCGATCACGGGCGAGCTGGTGGAGCGGATGACGGGGATGACGCGCGAGGACGAGTTCTGGGCGATCCAGGATGCGCTCATCGGGGGGCGGGGGGTCGGGGCGACGCTGGCGGAACTGCGGCAACTGGTGGAAGTGTCGCGGCACGACCCGGTGGCGCTGTGCTGGAGCTACATGGAAGCGGCGCGCCGGGTCCACCTGAGCGCGGCGGCGGTGAGGCAGGGGGTGGCGATCAGGTCGCTGACCAAGCCGCTCAAGATCTGGGGATTCGGGCCGGAGTTCGACCGGAAGGTGCAGGCGCTGGAGGCGATCGGGCGGGGGACGGGGCCGGTGCGGGCGGCGCGGCTGTTCGACGCGACGGTGCGAACCGACGCGGCGAACAAGTCCGGGAGCGGGGAGGCGATGCGGAATCTTGAGGTATTGACTGTGCGGTTCTCGCGGGCGGTGGGGAGCGGGGCAGCGCGGCGATAGGCGGACGCCCGTTCCACCCATGCGGGGGAGAGGCCGGCGGGCGGCGCACGGCGCGTTGAACCGAATCGCAAGCGATCGGGGGTGGTGTGCCGATGGTGTCGGTTGCGCCCGTGGCTGCCGCGGGAGTGCGAGTTCAGTATGATGTGTCCACGCCCGGGCAGGAAGCCCGTTGCGTCGTCCCGTGGGTTTCTCACACGCGGGACGTGAACCGAGCAGGAGGCTCCCATGGTCCTGGTGTCAAACTCACGAGTTGGTCGGATGGCGGCGGTGGTGGGCGGCGCCGCGGTGATTCTCGGCGCGGGGGCGTGCGAGAACATGGAGGGCGGGTGGGGGTTCAAGAAGCAGCCGGCCTCGCCGGCCGAGGCGATGGTGAAGGCCGCGGAGAACGCGGGTGGCGCGGCGAAGGCCGGCTCGCACCGGCCGCTCTCGCGGGCGGACCGGCAGCGTGAAGAAATGAACCAGGCCGCGCTGGACACGCAGGCGGCGTTTGACATGCTCAACGCGAAACCGGGCGCGACGGGGGACGCGGGCGCCGAGCCGCAGGGGAGCCGGCCGCAATCGTCGCGGAACGGACGCGGCGAGCCGTTGCCGAGCCTCTCGCTGCCGGACTTGGGTCAGGAAGCGACCGCAAGGCCCGCGGCTTCGCCCACGGTGGTCGCGGCCGCGAACCGGCCCGCGAGCGTGCCGGACGCGACCGTGCCGGCGCGCGTGGCGGACCGGACGCCGGAGCAGCGCCGGGCGGATGCCGTGCATGAACTGGCGCAGCAACTCAAGCCGGACATCGGGGCGGCGAGGCAGCCGTTGCGATCCGCGGTGCCCCTGTTCGGGCTGGACGCGATCTCGCCCGGGTCGGCCCAGGAAGGGCTGGACGCGATGCGGGCGGCGATGAGCCCGGACCAGCGGCGGGCGCTGGACGTGGCGGGGGACTTCATCCGGTCGCTGACGGCGGATCCGAATCTGTCGTCGGGCGATCCCGCGGCGATGGCCCACGCGCTTCGGTCGCAGGCGGATCGGCTGGCGGGGGGGCCGCAAACCGATGGGGAGGACATGGCCTTGGGGGCGGTGGCGATGTGCCAGCAGGTGGACGGGTTTGGGCGGTACACGCCGCTGCGGTCGAACGCCTTCTTGTCGGGGCGGACGGGCTCGATGATCCTGTACACCGAGGTGGACCACTTTGCGCAGTCGCCGCTTGCGCCGGACGTGAACGACGACGGCCCGCGGTGGGCCGTGGAGGTCGGGCAGAGCGTGAGGTTGTACTTTGACGCGGACGGGAGCGAGCAGATGTCGTGGCCCGAGACGGTGGTGAAGGACGTGGCGCGGGCGAAGCGCCGGGACTTCTTCCTGGTGCAGCGGATCGATCTGCCGCGGACGCTCTCGGTGGGGAACTACACGCTCAAGGTGACGGTGCGTGATGTGGCCAGCGGCGGGATCGCCGAGCAGCTCACGCCGATCCGGGTGATCGCCGACGCCTCGGCGGCCCAGATCGGGATGCCGGCGAGCGGGGGCGGGCGGAACACCGTGGCGACGGGGCGGCCCTGATCGGGGTTGTCATCGGCCAAAACGAAACCGACCGTCCCGGAGGGACGGTCGGGCGTGGAATCGGACTCTGGGGATCGCCTCAGCGCTTGCGACGCAGGCCGATGAGGCCGGCGAGGCCGAAGAGGGCGGCGGCGCCCGGGGCGGGCGTGATCGAGTAGTCGGAGGTGCCGGCGGACGTGTCGAACGCGGAGAGGGTGAACTTGTACTTGGATTGGATGCTCGAGACGGGGTCGGCGACGAACTCGTCCACGCCGGGAACCGTCATGTTGCCGGCGGCGCCGACCGAACCGGAGCCCACGTTGGTCAGGGGCGAGGCGAAGTAGTCGCGGAATGTCGGGGAGCCGTTGAAGAGCGCGGCGAATCCGAGCCCCGACGGGAGCGCGGGGTTGATGGAGATGCCGTCGTAGCTGCTCGAACCGTTGGGTTGTGAGGTTCCGCCCATGGTGGCGCTGGCCGTTCCATAGGCGTTGGAGATGGGCCCAAAGAGGAGCTCGGGCGAGCACAGGGTGAACGTCGTTGCGTCCGATCCCGCCTGCACGTTGTAGCTCATGCTGATGCCCCAGCGGAACTGGCCGGTGGGGTTGCTGAGGCTGTCGAGGACCGGGAGCCGGGCCGCGAAGACATTCATGTCAACGAGCAGGGCGACGGTGTGGGCCCCATCCATGATGGGGGTGTTTGAGGCGGCGGTCCAACCCCAGAGATCGCCGCCGCTGAGCGGATCGGGATCGTGAAACTCGGTGGCGGCGCTGAGCGGCACATTGAAGACGCCTTGGTAGGGTCCGGCATCGGCCCGAATGGAAATGAACGGATCGCTCGCCGAGACCCAGGTCCCCGCGGATGCGGATTCAGCCACGGCGAGGCCGAGCGCACCCGTGGCGCACACGAGCACGGAACCAACGGATGAACTTCTGAACATCATGGACTGGGCTCCTTCCCAACGTGGGCGAAACAAACTGACCGCGGTGGGACCGGGAAGGCGCGGACTGAATCAGGACCGACGACGACGCAGGGCGACCAGACCTCCAAGGCCGAGCAGGGCGGCGGCGCCGGGGGCGGGAATGATTTCGTAGGTGCTGGTGCCGCTGGCGCTGTCGAAGCTCGACAGGGAGAACTTGAACTGGGACTGCATGTCGCTGGCAGCAAACGGCACGATGTCGTAGCCGGGGCTGGACGGGTTCGCCCCGACATAGCTGACCGAGAGACCGGGGGCGACCGCGACGGTGCCCGGACCGGCGATCAGATTCGCGAACGTATCAACGTTGCCGTTGGCCCGCGCGGCGAAGATCGCCCCGCCGGCGTGAAGGCCGTTGAGCGTGATGCTGCCGGTGTTGCCACCGAAGGAGGAGTTGGTGACACCGATAAATGCGCTCGCGACACCGATGGGCGAGGCGATCGGATCGAAGCTCAGAAGAGCCGAGTTGATCGTGAAGGTCGTCTGGGTGATTCCGGACGTCACGTTGAACGAGGAGGTGACCTGCGGATCGTGGATCCAGCCGAACGAGACGCTCTCCACGAAAGAACCGTTCGAGAACGTCACCGGCGAGTATCCGGGAGATCCGGGGCCCCAGCTGTAGGAGCCGTCGGCGCCGACGGTGGTCGTCCAGACATGGCTCCCGACCACACCGCTGTCGTCCGAGGCAATCACCTCAATCTGGGCGACGACCGCTCCCATCACAGACGTTGCCGTGATGAGGGCGCCAGCAGCCGCAACAAGATAGTTTACCGCTCGCATTACTCTCTCTCCTCTGAAGGGTTTCCCCTTCAATCCCGACGAGAACCCGTCGTTCAGCGACACACAACCGCTAAACCCGACGGGGCTCGAATCAGGCGAATCTGATCGAACCAGCGGTCACCGGCACAGGACCGACGACTCGCAAGCATCAGCATGGCATCTTTCGGCCATCGCGTCAAGGATTATCTGGACGAATTCTCCGACAGATGCAGAATTCCCTCACTCCAAGGCCAGGGAAACCCCACATTGGACAGTATTGGCCACGAAGAATGGAAATCTGGGTATGCAATCGGAAAAGCACTTGCAATGGGTGCGGGTCGTCCGGTAATCTGGTGGTTCAATCCGCCGCGTTGGAGCGTTGTGGTCGGCGGGGCAGGAGCGAGAAGAGGACACCCACCATGGTTGTGGATCGATTTTGTTTGAGTTTGGGGCTCGCCGCCGTCGTGTTGACCAGCCCGCCGCTCTCGGCGATGCCCGACGAGCTGGGGTGTTGTCCGGGTAGCGATCGCGCGGCCGCGCTTCGAGACGGTGTGTTCACCGATCGGGTGGTGGTGCGATGCGTGAGCGGTGTGCACGCGGGCGACCTGGCGGGGTGCATCGGTTCCAAGATCGCTTCTGTGGAAGGACTTCCAGAGTGGGGGGCCTTTGCCCGGGCGTGGAAGGTTCTCGCGGTTCGGCCCACGTTTTGCCCGGCGCCCAGGAACGCTCGCCTGAGCGCCGAGCTGGGGATGGACAGATTCTGTACGATCGCGGTGGACGAGGGGACGGACGTGGAGGCGATGGCGTCCGACGCCCGGCGGCTGGTTCGGCTGTTCGAGCACGTCGAGGTTGAGCGCAACGGATTCCTCACCACGGCGCCGGTGAACGACCCGCTGTTCGTGCAGCAATGGGCCTTGAGCAACTCCGGGCAGTCGGTCAATGGCCAGGCCGGGGCCGTCGGGGCCGACGTCCACGGCGTCGGCGCATGGGCCTACATGGTGCGCCGGGCTCCGGTCGTGGTGGCGGTGCTGGACACCGGGGTGGCCGGCGGGCATCCGGACTTGCAAAGCGACCTGGTTCCGGGGCGGAACTTCGCGAACTCGTCCACGCCCACCCTCACCGACGACGAGCCGAGCCTGTCCCACGGCACGTACTGCGCCGGGATCATCGCGGCCACGCAGAACAACAGTCTTGGCGTCGCCGGGATCGCGCCCAACGCGCGGATCATGCCCGTCAAGGTGATGCAGATTCTCGGGGGGCTGCCGTTTGGATCGCAGACGACCTGTGCCAACGGGCTGACCTGGGCGGTCGATAACGGGGCCAGGGTCGCGTCGCTGAGCCTTGGATGGGACAACTCTTCCTCGACGGGCGCGCTGGCGACCGCGATCGACTACGCGGCGGCCCAGGACGTGGTCGTGTGCGCGAGCACGGGGAATACGCCCGGGGCGGCGGTGGGGTACCCGGCCCGATTCTCGAAGGTGCTTTCCGTCGGGGGGAGCGACGCCCTGGATCGTGGATGGGTGGGCGGCACGACCGGCCCCGAGATGAAAGTCGTCGCCCCCGCCGACAACATCCTGACGACGAGCAACGACACGTCGGGCTTGAACTCCTATTCGCTCCAGACGGGAACATCGATGTCGTGCCCGATCGCCGCGGGCATCGTGGCGATGGTGAGGGGGGAGGCGCCGTCGCTCACGGCGGCGCAGGTTGTGGGCATTCTGACCGCCAGCGCCGACGACCTTGGTGCGCCGGGGTGGGACCAGACGTACGGGTACGGCCGGGTCAATGCGCTGCGGGCGGTGCAGATGGCGCACCGAATGGCCTGCCCGCCGGACATGGACGGGAGCGGCCGGCTGGACACGCTGGACATCTTCGCGTTTCTCGAGTCTTTCTTTCTGCCGGACGCGAGGGCGGACTTTGATGGCGATGGCACCCTGACTGTCGCCGACGTGTTCGCATTTCTGAGTGCGTGGCTCCAAGGCGACTGCCCCTGAGACCGTGGGCGGGCGGACGCTCGTGTGAACGAACTGCCAATCCGGCACGGTGTTCACCCCGCCCGCGTCGAATCGCGGCGTCCGCTGTTTGTTTGGTCTATAGTAGGACCACCTGAGAAGGAAAAGGCAGCGGGGAGGCCGGTTTGGGCTATTCCGCCGATCATCCGCAGCGGCATGCGGCGTGCTGTCGATGTAGGTGCGAACACCCGGACGTATGCGTTTCGAGGGCATCCGATCCTTGATCGCGGGCGGATGGAAGGTTCGGCGCGTCCGTCTGTGAAGGAGGGGCGCGGGTTGGTCGATTTGGCCCTGTCCAACCCATTCGGGGCGTCTCGAATGGGAAAGCCGGGTCGAGAACGGCGGAGCAGGCCGGGACGTAGGAATCCCGACTTGCACGTCCAAATCCGAACAGGCACGCCAAGGCCGCGTGTGGTTCGGGGAGAGGCTGGAATCTGATGTTTGAGCGATTTACAGATCGTGCCCGCAAGGTGATGGCCCTGGCCAACCAGGAGGCCCAGCGGTTCAACCACGAATACATCGGGACCGAGCACATCCTGCTCGGGCTTGTGAAGGAGGGCTCCGGCGTGGGGGCCAACGTGCTCAAGAACCTCGAGGTGGACCTGCGGAAGGTGCGCCTGGAGGTGGAGAAGCTCGTCAAGAGCGGCCCGGACATGGTGACGATGGGGAAACTCCCCCAGACGCCGCGGGCCAAGAAGGTCATCGAGTACGCCATCGAGGAGGCCCGCAATCTGAACCACAACTACGTGGGCACGGAGCACCTGCTGCTGGGCCTGCTGCGCGAGCACGACGGCGTGGCGGCGCAGGTGCTGATGAATCTGAATCTGAAGCTCGAGGAGGTCCGCGAGGAGGTGCTCAACCTTCTGGGCGCGGGCAACGAGAACGACGAGTCGGCCGCCGGCGGCCCGACGGCGGGCTCCGGGCCGGCGTCGAGCGGGGAGCCGACGGCCTCCGGCGGCGGGGGCGGCGGTGCCGCGCCCGGCGAGCGGGCGGCCAAGGGCAAGAGCCGCACACCCGCGCTGGACTCGTTCGGGCGTGACCTGACCGAGCTGGCGAAGGAAACCCAGCTGGACCCGGTGATCGGGCGTCAGAACGAGATCGAGCGGCTGGTGCAGGTGCTGTGCCGGCGCACGAAGAACAACCCGGTGCTGCTGGGCGAGGCGGGCGTGGGCAAGACCGCGATCGTCGAGGGCCTGGCGCAGCGGATCATCTCCGGCGAGGTTCCGGACATCCTGCACGAGAAGCGGCTGGTGGTGCTGGACCTTGCGATGATGGTCGCGGGGACCAAGTACCGCGGGCAGTTCGAGGAGCGGATCAAGGCGGTGATGAACGAGGTCCGTCGGGCCGGGAACGTCATCCTGTTCATCGACGAGCTGCACACGCTGGTGGGCGCCGGCGGCGCGGAGGGCGCGATCGACGCGTCCAACGTGCTCAAGCCCGCGCTGGCCCGCGGGGAGATCCAGTGCATCGGCGCCACGACCTTCGACGAGTACCGCAAGTACATCGAGAAGGACGCGGCCCTGGCCCGTCGCTTCCAGTCGATCCCCGTCGATCCGCCCAACGACGAGCAGACCATCGAGATCATCAAGGGCCTGCGCGAGAAGTACGAGCAGCACCACCGGGTGCAGATCACCGACGCGGCGATCAAGAGCGCGGTGGAGCTCGCCGGGCGCTACATCTCCGGGCGCGTGCAGCCGGACAAGTCGATCGACGTGATCGACGAGGCGGGGGCCCGCGTGCGGATCCGCAGCATGTCCAAGCCGCCCAACCTGGCGGACCTGGAGGCGGAGATTGAGCAGCTCACGGTGCAGAAGGACGAGGCCGTGAAGGCGGCGGACTACGAGAAGGCGGCCGAGCTGCGCGACAGGGCGGAGCAGATGCGCCGCGAGAAGGACACGATCCAGAAGCAGTGGCGCGACAAGACCAAGGAGGTCAGCGGCACGGTGGACGAGGAGGTCGTGGCCGAGGTCATCAGCAAGATGACGGGCGTGCCGCTCAAGCGGATGGACAAGGACGAGGCCAAGCGTCTGCTCGAGCTCGAGCAGGAGCTGCACAAGCGGGTCATCAGCCAGGACGACGCGATCAAGGCGATCTCGAAGGCGATCCGGCGTGCCCGCGCGGGCCTGAAGGACCCGAAGCGTCCGATGGGCTCGTTCATCTTCTGCGGACCCTCGGGCGTGGGCAAGACGCTGGTGGCCAAGACGCTCGCCGAGTTCATGTTCGGCGACGAGGAGGCCCTGATCACGCTCGACATGAGCGAGTACATGGAGAAGCACAACGTCTCGCGGCTCGTCGGCGCCCCTCCGGGCTACGTCGGGTACGAGGAGGGCGGGCAGCTCACCGAGCGGGTGCGCCGCCGGCCCTACAGCGTGATCCTGCTCGACGAGGTGGAGAAGGCCCACCCGGACGTGTTCAACATGCTCCTGCAGATCATGGAGGAGGGTCGCCTGACGGACTCGTTCGGACGCAACGTGGACTTCCGCAACTGCATCCTGATCATGACCAGCAACATCGGCGCCGATCTGATCAAGGGCGGCGGCGGGTTCGGGTTCTCCAAGCGGACCGAGACGAGCGACTTCGACAACATCAAGAGCATCCTGATCAAGGAGATCGAGCGGTTCTTCCGCCCGGAGTTCATCAACCGTCTCGACGACGTGATCACCTTCCGGGCCCTGACCAAGGACAACCTGAACCAGATCGTGGATCTGGAGGTCTCCAAGGTCGCCGGCCGGCTGGCCCAGCAGGGGATCCACCTGGCGCTGGACGCCAAGGCGAAGGACTTCCTGATCGAGAAGGGGTACAACCCGGACTTCGGGGCCCGTCCGCTTCGGCGTGCCGTCGGGCAGTACATCGAGGACCCGATGTCCGAGATGCTCCTGCAGGGCGACATCAAGGCGCCGTGCAACATTTCGGTGACGCTCAAGGACGGCGCCGACGGGAAGCCGGAGGACCACCTGTTCTTCCACTCGGAACCCGCGCCGGTGGAGCCGGGGAAGCCGGCGACGACCCAGACCACCGTCGGCGGCAAGGCCTAACGAACCGATAACCATTGAATCACTGACGGCCGCGAAACCGGGTTTCGCGGCCGTTTTTCGTGTATTCCGGCGAACGGCACCCCGCCGGCGGAAGGTTTTTGCCAGAATCTTCTTGCATCCACACCGAAAAAGGGTACGTTAGAGCATCGGATAGGAGGCCGTCGCGTTGGCGCGGCCGCGAGGTCGAGAGAGTGACCCCGTTGAAACTTGTCGGTTTCCGCGCAGCCCTTGGCGCGGTGTGTTGTTTCGTGTGCTCGCGAGGTTGTCGCGAGCGAACGGGCTTCGCCTTCCGGCCCGAATCATGTGTGGTTGGCAGGTGGAACACGGCCCGAAGGGGCCACAAACAGGAGAGAAGTGATGCGATCGAAGATTTCAATGATGATGCTCGCGGCGGCCGCGGGCGTGGGCCTGGGCGCCACGAGCGCGATGGCCGATTACACGTTCCCGACGTACAACCCCTCGTCCTACAACCCGAGCTCCCAGGGCTGGGTCGGCACGACGTGGAACAACATCGACCTGGTGACGTTCAACGGTGGATCGGTTCCCGTTGACACGTACATCGGGTACAACGTGGTCTACAACTGGACCAAGCTTCCCGGCGTGGGTGGCGGAACGTACCAGTACAACAGCGAAGCGAGCATGGCGTTCACTTCCGCACCCGTCACCGGCTCCAGCTCGACCCTGACGGGCGGCGGCACGCTGTACACCGCCCAGCAAAACGTGTCGACCGCAGCCGCCCCCGGTGCGGGCGGTTCGTATCCCTACAGCGCGGCCGTGAGCTCGGCCACAACCAAGACGAACAACCAGTTCTACGGCGGATTCTCCACGAACTACGCCGGCGGGACCGATCCGCTGTATTTCAACTTCCGTCAGCGGTTTGATAGCACCGGGTCCGGCCAAAACGCCAACTGGAGCAATATCAGCATCACGCTCCGCACGTCGCTGACCACGCCGACGCCGCCTCCGGCGACACCCCCGACCGTGGACTACGACTTCGGTGCGCTCCCGGGGAGCTTCCCGAACGTGGTGATGTCCCCCGACATCGCGCTCGACGGCGCCAGCAAGAAAGTCGCGTGGTTCAAGTTCACCGCCGCTTCGGCGATGGCCGCCCACGACATCTTCTCGATGGGCTCGACCATCTTGGGAAGCCTGGGCGGGGTCGGCGACACGGTCATGGGTCTGTACAACTCGACGGGCGGCCTGGTGGGCTCGAACGACGATTACAGCTACCCGGCCGCGCCCTGGAGCCGGATCGGCGTCGGCACCGGTTCCGGTCATGATCCGGACGGTGATGGCCCCCTTTCTGCGTTCGGCAGTGGTTCGCTTTCGTCCCTCGCGGCGGGCGATTACTACGTGGCACTGACCGGCTACGCCTCCGGGTACTCGTTCGGCCCCGGTTTCGACGTCACCGGCACGAATACCAACGCCGGCACAGTCAAGCTCAACATCGTTCCGACGCCGAGCACGATGGCGCTGCTGGGCCTGGGCGGTCTGGTGGCGACCCGTCGCCGTCGTCGCTGATCGGCTTCTTCATCTAGACACCCATTCCAAGCGGGGCCCGGCTATGCCGGGCCTCGTTTGTTTTTGGACCCGCCCCCGGGCAGGCCGGAACTCTCGCGAACCTGAGCGGGCGAGTGTCGGTACCATGGTGGCCAGTGTCGGCCAGGGTTGGGGGGTGGTTGGCGTGGGCCGCGCGGCCCGGGAGCGGCTATGCCCGTTGCGCTTCGATGGCTTCTGCGTCTGGGGCCCCTGAACCCGATCGCGGTGCGGCTGGTGCAGGGCGGATCGCGCCGGCGGCGGCACCTGTACATCCGGGCGATCTACCTGGGCGTGCTGATCCTGACGCTGCTGTACCTGCTGATGACCAACGTGGGCGTGGGGAACCTGAACACTCGCTCGCTGGCGCAGGCCGCGGCGGCGTCGTTCGCGCTGGTGTCGTACCTGCAGATCGGGCTGATCTGCCTGCTGGCGCCGGTGTTCATGGCGGGGGCGATCGCGCAGGAATCGAATCCGCGGACGTGGGACATCATGCTGACCTCGCCGCTGAGCGCGGGGGAGATCGTGCTGGGGAACCTGTTCGGGCGGTTGTTCTTCATTCTGGCGCTGCTGTTCTCGAGCATGCCGCTGTTCGCGCTGACGCAGCTCTTTGGCGGGGTGCCGGGGGCGACGATCTTCATGTCGTATCTCTTGGCGGCGTGCGCTGCGCTGTTCGTGGGGGCGCTGGCGATCGCGCTGTCGGTGAGCCGGCTGGTGGGCAAGCGGGCGGTGTTCGCGTTCTACGTGGGCGTGGTGTCGTTCCTGGCGGTGACATGGGCGATCGATGCGCTGGCGGGGACGCCGGGGAGTGTGTCGTACATGACGGCCATCAACCCGTTCCTGGCCCTTCGCGCCCTGCTGAACCCGACGGGGTATCGCTACTACGAGGCGGGGTCGAACATCGGGATCGCGGCGTGGTTTCTCGAGTCGCCGGTGGCGACGTTCTGCCTGCTCTCGGGCGGGCTGAGCGTGCTGCTCATGGGGGCCTCGACGATCACGGTGCGGCTGGGCGGGATCGCGGGGCTTGGCGGGGAGGGCGGGCGCGGCGGGGTGCCCTGGTATCGCAAGATGTTCGGGCTTGGGGCCAAGGGGGGCGAGCATCGGGCCCCGAAGAAGGTGTGGAACAACCCGATCGCGTGGCGCGAGGCCGCGGCGAGGAACGCGACGCTGGGGCGGATGGCCGCGCGGTGGTCGTTTATTGTGATCGGCGCGGTGTGGGGGGTGGCGATCGTGGTGTACTTCCACACGAACGCGGCGACGATGGGACCGGACGCGTTCCGCAACGTGGTGCTCTACACGGTGGTGGGGGAGTTGATCGTGGTGACGCTGGTAGCGCTGAACATGTCGGCGACGGCGGTGGCCCGGGAGCGCGAGGACGGGACGCTGGACCTGCTGCTGACCACGCCGATTACCCCGGCGGCGTACCTGGGCGGGAAGGTGCGCGGGATGATCGCGTATCTGCTGCCGCTGCTGGCGGTGCCGATCGGGACGCTGCTGGTGGCGGGGCTGTACGTGCTGGGGGTGCAGGCGGGCGCGATCACCCATGCCGGAGGGGCGATGGTGAAGTGCGGGCCGTTCACGAACAACTTCAACGTGACGACGACGATCGAAGTTCCCGCGGTGCTGCCGGAGGCGGGGATCGTGCTGGCGATCGTGACGCTGCCGTTCATCGCGTTCTGCTGCATGGGGGGGCTGATGTGGTCGCTCAAGAGCAAGGGCTCGATCGGGTCGGGGGGGGCGA